>Ga0116227_10005332_pt1 | contig 27165 bp, 16 predicted proteins | sample S1TSphgellanicum_FD_89693 | JGI IMG/M metagenome (GOLD analysis project Ga0116227, IMG submission 89693) | Host-associated microbial communities from peat moss isolated from Minnesota, USA - S1T2_Fb - Sphagnum magellanicum MG | ecosystem: Host-associated > Plants > Peat moss > Unclassified...
AAAGTGCACATTGCAAGGTGTGTTTGCGTGTGTACGATAGAAAGAACCATGCACTATTCACTAGATGTCTCCTAAAATTGGGAGAAAGAGAAAAACACACGAGCCAAAAGTGTGCATTGCAAGGTGTATGTGTGGAGGATAGAAAGAACGTGCCCTATATAATCTGGGCTACTTGTGATGGCATCTATAAGAAACATATGGGCCATGCACAAATAGCTAGCGGTAGAAAGAAAAGACATGCACATCTTTAGATTGGTTATTGCAAAGAAATTTGGTTGTCACAAGTGTCAGACAATGGGCACATGGAGTTTAAGAAAACCTTTGTCATAACTGTAAAGAAATTGTCCACTTTAAAAACCCAATGAGGAGGACGCCTAGTGACTTATCTTGGGGAAGGGGGGTTGGGTCCATACACATATATAACGTCATACATGTGCTAGTCACGTATTGCCAATACACATATATAACATGTGCTAAACAGGTGCTCATGAAACTCTGCCTTCAAAAGCTTACGCGCATAACAAAAGGAGCAAATAATACACATTTATCTAACCCACAAAACTTTGCTTTTAATAGCTGACGCGCTTAACAAAAGGAGTGAATGACACACATTTGTGAAACCTTGAAACATTGCCTTTAAAAAAGCTTACGCGCTTAACAAAAGAAGCTAATAAACACATTTAGACATGTGCTCTGGATACAACAATGGAGAATAATATTATTATATCAATTTTTTTCCCAGTTCTTTTTCATTCTCCACCTTGCCTAGTCCTTAGGGTTTTATCCTCAGGGTTGGGGGGTGTATCCTAATCAGCATAAATGGTCATGGGGCCCTCCTTTGCCATTCTTGGAACATTGGGGTCCCCACTCCCGGCCAAAGTGAACCAGCACCCACCAGCACACTATGAAGGATGAATGGTAAGTGGTCCAGTTCCCTAGCTAACCATGGTGGTTAGCTTAGTTGCTTTTTTTCTACCTTTGTACTAACAACCGACAAACAGGTTGTTAGCAAGTAAGTAGTAAAAACAGCCCTTACTTATATATATATATATATATACCATTTACTTAGCTTGGATTACTGGCTTTTAGTGTGATTATGGTTGATTAGTAAACTAGGGTTTCCTGGCACTGAACAAAAAAAGGTGATTAGCAATCCAGAGTATATAATACCTAATATCCCAAAAGAACAACAACAAAAACACCCACAACTCAGAATTTTCTGAAAACATAGAGTTTGATGAATGGAGGATAAAACTTAAATTTTAGGGCCACAAAATAAAAAGATTGTAATTGCAAGATCAATGGGGGCAAGAAAAATTTCAATTAAAAAAGAAAAGAAATTCCATTAGGGATGGATTTGTGATTTTGGATAGAGAGTGATTTTGGGGGGCTTTAGTATGGGAATGTTTATGGCATTTGTTTTTATGTTGTAGATTGTATTTTAGTGCCTAATATGCTATGGATTTTGTAGTTTTCCAACCCCAAAATTTTGGAGTTCCCCACTCCCCAAAAAAACATGTGCCTTTGTAGATAGGGAGGCCGGGAAAAAAATACATAATATGTGCTAGTCATGAATTGCCAATACACACATATAACATGTGCTAATGGATGCTCATGAAACTTTGCCTTTAAAAGCTTACGCGCTCAACAAAAGGAGTGAATAATACACATTCGTGCAGCCAAAAAACTTTTGCCTATAAAAAGCTTACGCGCTTAACAAAAGGAGCAAACAATACACATTAGGCATGTGCTTGATACAATGGAGAAAAATTATTATATTATTTTCAAAAATTCTAGTTCTTTTTCATTCGCTCTCTACCCTTGCCTAGTCCTTAGGGTTGTAGATCCTAATCAGGATAAATGCTAACGGACCCCTCCTTTGCCATTGTGGCAACATTCTGGTTCCCAATTCCCACATAACTTTTGCTTTCCCCTCTTGTCCCAATTGGATTTGGGTACCTGGTAGAGAAAAATGAGAGGAATTTTGGTGATGAGTGTTGAGTAATATCAATGGTTTGTAAATATTTGTGAAGTTTGGGGGGGGGGGGGGGGGGGTTTGGTCGTTGTTGGGGTCGGATTAATCGATTTTGGTGTGATTATGGTAGTAAAACTGGGTATTCCTTGCACATAGAGTCTAATATGCCAAAAAACTAAGAATAAAAACACCCACAACTAAGAATTTTATGGAAATATAAAAGTTTGTTAAGGGTAAGAGTTAAATTTTAGGGTCACAAAAAAAATTGTAAATGAAAAATCAAACATAACAGAAAAAATAAATAAATTGAAAAGACAAAAAATATCAATTAATGCTATATTTGTGGGGATTTACAAAAAAATAGAGGACAATTTTGAGGGCCTTAGTTTAGTATGGGAGTGTATGTATGACAATTGTTTTTTTTTTTTTCTTTTTTTGTTTTGGTTGACTATGTTTTAGGGCCTAATATGCTATGGATTTTGTAGTTTCCAACCCCAAAACCAGGAAAAAGAAAAAAGAAAAAACACACCTATGCCTTTGAAGAAATGGAAGAGAAAAACAAGGCTTTGAACATTGGTAATATTTAAGTAATAAAGTATTTTTTTCCCCTTAAAAAGTACTAGTGGACCTTGTGCTATTGGCCCAAGTGGGGTCGTCAACAGGTCTCCCAGGATACACTTAAAAAAAAAAAAACCATTTCAAGATTTCAAGACAGACAACTTTTGAAAAATAAGAATGATGAAAAAAATCTTATTTTCCCAAGTGTGTACTCTAGTGTCATTGGCACCGAGTGTTAAGGTTTGGGATTTTGAAAGGGCAAATAGGAAGGCCCAAATGATAAAAAGGCATTGATTGGTTAATGGCTTCGATTTTGTAAATTTTTATTTAATAAATTTCAATGATTTTTATTTATTTTCTAAATTTAATAACCTTTGTTTCATTGGTTTGAAAATTGTGAGACAATTGCCATTTCTTTAAGAGCTTTCCAATGATACCAAAAGCACAACAAGAAGCCTGCAATCTAGGAGAGTTAAAGCAAGGGGTGTGTCATACTGTGGCCTTGCCATTTACATTAAAAAGTATCTCAAGGCAAAAGAAGAATTATGAAAATTCAAATATTTCACCATGCAAAAATATAATCTTCAAAAGAATCCTCTAAAAGAAACCAAATCCTTCGAGATATATTAACTCTTTAATTAATCTCAAGTTTCAAAACAAGCCAAAATATCTCTTTCAAAAATCCTCATATAAAAATAGACCTATTATTATTATTACCTAAGGGCCAAAATCCCTTAAGCTACTATACTCTATAATGAATCTAAACACAATATCCTTGCCTTGGTAGGCAACGCCAACAAATGATGGAAGTGGGAGCTCACCCGGTGATGTGGTGGGTGGTAAGATGTATATGTCCACATCCCATCATGTCTACTAGTTCATGTCCTATATATTTTGATCAATATACAATGAAGGAAACTGATTGGGGTCATGGTCAATTGACAAAAGAAAACATACCCAAAATTGGACTTTGTTCACATAATAATACATTTGAATCTAATGTTTAACTCAAGATAGTGGTGTGAACTATGGAAATGGATGCATGTAGCATACATACATCACCCACAAGGAGGAAATGGAAGGGGATTCAGAAATACATGAGCCAAACATTTACCATTGATGCTGACATACATACAAATTTTTTTTTGAGTCAATTTGTTTTGAAAAAAAATTGTTTTTTCAGTGCGATCTGAAAATGCACATGCATGTGATATACCCACAAGGTTTTAGGGTTTAGAACCCTAAAGAACCCACAACAGTAATGTACCACACAATTATGGAAACAAGGGGTGTGTCACACACTGTGGCCTTGTCATTTACATTTTAAAATATCTTAAGGCAAAAGAAGAATTACGGAAACTCAAATATTTCACCATGCAAAAATATGATTAATCTTCAAAAAATCCTGTAAAAGAAAAACCAAAATCCTTGAAGATATTATAACTCTATAACTAATCTCAAGTTTCAACACAAGCCAAAATATCATCTTTCAAAAACCCTCATATAAAAATAGACCTATTATTATTACCTAGGGGTTGAGCCAAAATCCCTTAAGCTACTTACATATACTCTATAATGAATCTAAACACAATATCCTTGCCTTGGTAGGCAAGGCCAACAATAAAAGACTCACAAGGGAATTCCAAATATGGATCACATCCAATTGGAAACTAAACTCTCGGAGACCTGAGCTTGTATAAGTCGAGGACTCAAGGATTATTACATGTTATTGAAGAAATGTTATTGAGACGAGACATGGTGTAGTTTGTTGGGCAGAAACAAACATGAAATGATGTCCAGCTCCATATATAACAATGTCACCAATGTCAATTTGAAGATCTTGGGTGCTTATGGAACACAAGGTTACATACATGGTGCAAAGAATTGGATGTGGTTTTCATTTTGTGCTCCATACTACAATCCTTAGTTCAGCCTCAGAAAAAAAAAAAAAAAAAACCTTGGGAATCGAGCTAAGTTGTTGTAATGGGTTTGAGGTTTCAACTTTGTGAGTCACTTGCATCAAAAGAGAATGGTGTGATATGTTTTCTGTCTCTCAGCAAAATGCTCATACAAGACAAAAAAATTGCTCAAAGATCTTTCTGTAATGGCTTGCCCCAAAATTTTGGGCCAATCAACATATACATATATGTATATCCACTGGGACTTGTGGCAGCTAGTCACTGGTATTTGTGATGAAGGTGATGCTCTGACACTTTGTGAGTGACATCATGGAGTTATAGCCACACTCATGCTTTGACATGGGAATTTTAGTTTTGCTGGAACTGACAGGAGGGTGACCTTCAAAAATGTTGTTAATCTTCTCCGTAGTCTCAAGGACGTGCCTTTGCTACCTTGCCTTCTGTTGTTACTTGATTGATTCATATTGGCATACCACTGATTTTTATGAACATTGGAATCAGTTCTTCCTGGATGTCTTCTTCATGCAAGAGCAGGTGGACTGATGCCTATGATTGATCAGCTCAGGAGCCAATAGACAGACTTCCATGGATCTTTTGTGAATGTTTTCTAATGTGAAATGAGGTTATTTGGGTCAATTCTGTTACTTGTTAGTCTTTGTTCTTGGCCAGTTTTCAGATACCATTTGCTAGGTTTACTGGAAACTGAACTCTCGGAAATAACAGAAGAACTGATGTATGATCCTCAGTATAGCTCAATATTGAGGATACTTGTTAATCTCACATGCAGTCTCTTGGTTTTGGACTGATTGACAGGGTGCGAGAGATGACAAAATCATTGCTGTTTGTGCTGAGGATCCTGAGTATCGTCATTACAAGGATATTAAGGAGCTTCCACCTCATTGAGTTGCGGAAATTTGTTGATTTTTTGAGGACTGTATCATAGTTCCTTGTTTGGAACCATTCATTCATGGATATTGGTATAGAAACATCAACATTAGGCATCTGTGAATATGATGCTACTCTGTACATATGATGGCAACAATGACGATTTTCCCTGGAGATTTTGAGGTGGCTCTGAAGACTGAAGTGGGCTTTTTTCCTTCCTCCTACTTAGTAGTATTTTCATCGTAAAATATCACCTTGAAGAGATGCACAAGATGGAAAACAGCTAATTTCTGACCCAGATGCGAAGTTAGATCTCTGAGACCGAATTGGCCATTTTCCTTCTGAACATTCAAGTGAGTGTCAATTCAATACAATTGTGGCAGTCCTGTGAGATAAACATGAGGGTGGGGAACAGCAGTGGAATGGTACTAGGCAGAGTTCTTTGTCCTGTCTTGCTACATGTATTTGGAGTTAGTCACGTATTTGGTGTGGATCTGCTTGGATACATTGTGACTCTTGGAAGGGTTACCTAAATGAAATCTGGAAAGATTGGGAAGGGAAGAAGGAATTTACTACTCAAGTGAGATCCCAGATATAGTCTGTTGTGGTTTTCCAATCTCCATTGCTATTCCTAACTCTTCTTGCTCCATTGAAACTAAGTGTCATTTGAAGGTGCCATACTAATTGTTTCATATACTGATCTTGTCCTTCTTGTTTCAGGGATGCCTATGCCTCTTTACATCATGGAGACACATTGAGACAGTAGACTACTTCAAAATACAACGAAGCTTTTGAAGGAAGGTTGGTATGAGACATTTGTGTATCTTTTGATTTCTGAGCTACTTGATGGGTTAGGAGCAGATATTGGTTCATCTTTCACTAGTGGTTTTTTCCTCTACTGCCCCCTCATGTGTCTTATGTGTTGCAGTTTCTATTTCCAGAAACTAAAGCTGAAAGCAGATTCTAGAAGCCTTATTTTGTTCACCACTGGATATTGCACAAAATGTCCTCTGAGTTATCAGAACATAAGGACTGAAAATGTGCATTTGGAGTCATGACTGTCAGTGTACATGTTCCAGTCAAGTTTGATGGCAGACAATCTGACCAGACCAAGAATGAAGTATTTTTGAGCAAAGTTTGACAGAGCACAAACTTGTTGCGAAAGTCATTCAGTATTATGGACACACCAGCAACCAGCTGTGGTCGACACTGCCATCTTTGAGGTACTGCTGGCTTTTTATGCATTTAGTTGATATAGCACATGCAATGCTAGATCTCATGCCCGTGTCATCACACTATATTCGAAGTTATGGACCTGTGCACCTGTGCAGATGGGCATATTAGTCCCTTGATATATTCTCCACCAAACCATGAGATTGCATCCTGAATGCCAGATAATCAAGAGGAGGCTGATTACCAAGAAAAAAGACTCTGGATCATCAATTTTATGTAATTCCTTCAAGCACAAGATTGCATTTGTACATTGTGGCTCTGATAATACACAGGAATAAATGTGTCTATGAAAATCATCTCCACCTCCTGCTGCAACAAGGCTAATGAACCTCAAGTATTGACACTCATGCGACTTTACTCAATTCTTGATGTCCTTGGTTGGTCAGAGGGATTGGAAAGGAACTGAAACTGGGATGCCAGCAGCAGATGCTGCTCTTGCTCACACATTGCACCCTGGATGCTGCATGTTCAAATCAAATTCAAAATTCATAATCAGAATGCAACACAGATGCAGCAGGTGGCAGCAGACTTTTGACCAAAAATCACAAACCCAAATATAATACAACTGACGGTTTCATGAGGGCTTATTACACATACAGATAGCTCCAGCTGACATCTAAAGTTGAAGTGTTGACAATTAAGTTCTATTAACGTAACTTGGTGTCACTTTTGCTGTTCCATTTTGAAAATCATGGAACATGTGGTTTAGGTTTAAACCCTAAACCTTAAACCCAGGGGGCAGCTGAGAGAGAGAGAGAACAAAGCAGTGGGTTTTGATTTCCAAGGGGAATAATGGCAGGGCCACTAGAGGAGGAAGTTGCCATTGCCAATTCATCAGGCAGTGACAGAAGAGGACTAGTTGAGATCATGCAATTTAGGCTTTGATTCTTGTTTTTCAGAGTAGTAGCTCTTGCTTCAATTGTGCAGATCACAAGGCAGGAGGAACTAACACTGGTGTCCATTTTGTTGCAGAATTTGCTCTTGCATCTCTGTTGCTCAGAAATGAGTTCTCTGCTGCTTCAAGATTCAATCCTCACATTTACGAAGCTGAGTCTTCACTGTTTCAACTGATGTCATATTTGATTAAAGCCCAGTACTCATTTCTTGTTCTGCCTCAAGCTTTGGTGTTAAAAGAGCAGCCTGTAGGAGCCTCTGTAGCTAGCTACCTAGCTGCAGCACACATATGGGTCCATTTCACTATGGATCCTGGAAACCAAATTAGTACAATTGCTTATCCAATGTGCCCAGATTCTCAAAAACATAGCAGTTCTAGATTGAGAAGTCACTGAGAATTGACACCCGCCCAGCTCCTCAATTTGCACATAACATACAAATGTGCATATATATGTGTGTGTGTGTATATTGCACACTTTGGGTCAAGTGCAGTGGCCAGGACGATTAATCTTCCTCTTTGTTCAGGAAGATTAATGTTCCACAAGAGTAATCTGTAGCAGCTATATATGAATGCACAAGTATTCATGGATTTATGGTTTTAGGATTTAGGGTTCAGGGTTTAATGTTAATGAACACTGGCATGCATTCATACCCACATGATCATACTACCAACTGCTAGATTATTTTCCTTGTTGACTCTAATCAATGATTGAGCAACTTCTTCCTGCTGGCCACTCATGATCAGTGCAACAGAATCCTGGTCAGCAGCTAGCTAGCAAGCAATTAACAGTCATTCCAGGCCAGAACCCATTGTCATTCACGACATTGTTATTTACATTGTAGGATGTGTAATCAAGGGTGTGATCATCTTGTGCACAATAAGCATACATAAAGATGAGTGATCCAAATAGGCCGAATCCTCTTGGTGTGCATGTAGCAATGTATTTGGCTCCTTGCACCAAGTTCCTGTTGTCATTGCTTATATGGGGATTGAGATCTACAAGCACAGATTGGTAAACTGCAGCATTGTTTGTGCAACTGGCTGATAGGTTGCTTCCCAAGATCGAGAATCATGCTTGGCAAGATGTTGTGAATCTGCCACACTGCAGGTATGTAATGGAGCCATGCACCACATCATTGTACATATCCACAAATTAGTCATTTGTATCTATCTTGTCCAGTAGAAAGTGTTGGAATATACGCTCCCTGTCTAAGATCCAGAAGCTTCTAGAAGTTTCCAGATGATATTATCCTCATCTGTTTGGTTCTACTTTTGGCATTGTAGTCAGCACATAATTGTAGTCCTTAACTAAAGTGCTTAGTAGCAGTTGCCATCAGTCTCAATAACAGTCACTGACCTTTAGTAACCACCAAAGTTTTTTCAGTTTTCTTATATATATTGACTATGTTTTGATTTGTTTTTGTGTAATCAAGTATGCATGATATGAGCATACAATTTTATCATGGTATCAAAGCAAGTTTAAGTCTACAAAGGTAGTAAGGATAAGAGAACTTCTTGAAGCCCATATGGTTAGAATGTAACGGGTGTCCTCTGTATAGTCAAGGGACTAGTTGCTTGTTTGTTATCAAAGATTGTTTACATGATCTTTCTTTTTGCCTGCATATAGAATCTTTGTGGAGTTTCCGATAAGTCCAACATGTCTTGAAAATAGCATTGCAAAGGGAAAAAAAAAAAAGGTATAAGGGGAGTCACATTAGGCTCTCTGGAAATTTTCAGATGATTCTGGAAAGAGAAGACCTTTGGGAGTTTGTAAACCCAGAGGAGGATACTAGCTCATCCACTCTTATCTGTAGTCGTTCCAAATCTTAGGGACATTGATACAATTGATACAATCAGGAAGTTCAAAACAAAAGCCTTGTTGATCAATAAGCTATCAATAAAATATCAAATTGTCAAAAGCTCGAAAAAATGTTGGAGCATTCTGAAAAAATGTTTTGAAGTCTTTAACAAATGCAAAGAACCTACCGATTTGCAATAGATTCTCTAACCTCCCATCGGAAGAAGGATAGGGCATTGGAGAATTCATGCACATGGTCCAAGATGTTCTTAATCAATTAACCTAGTTTGATGAGTTGCCAAGGAAATCATCATTGTTGAGCAGATTGTTAACGCATTGCCACCAAGTTTTTGACAATTTGGCTCAAGTCGACTCAAGTGAAAAGGAAATGCTAACCATTACTGAACTTGCTGGGCAATCAGAGCTTGAAGAAAGTCAGATAACAAATCACAATCTTCATCATGATGAAGAAGCTTTGGTTTTCAAGTTTAAGAAAATGTTCCAATGACGATGAAATGGACAACAAGGAGTCTTCAATCAAAGAAAGATCTGGGAACACGAACACCAATTGTATAAGAGGATTTAATCATAGAAGTGTTACATTACAAGGAATTTGTAAATAAATGACTGAATTAACAACTAATTTTTAATTGTAATTATCACTTGCAACTTGCTACAAGGTCTAGTCGCCTTGTACAAGTTGCATAAAATTTTAATCACAAAAGACAATAGATGGCACTAAGTTACAATGGCAATTGCATAAAGATCCAACTGATTTTACAACTAAGCAATGTAATCACATTATTTATATTTATTTAAATATTTATTATTTAGATGTTAGAATATTATTATTTTCATATGTTTATATTATTGTTAATTTCATTAAGTTCAACATGTATCATGTTGACACATGTCATTACATAGATTAAGCTTTAAAAATCAGTTAGGTTACAAGGTAGGCCACCTATAGCCTAAGTTAGTTAGGTAGGTAGGGAATATTCAATCAACATCCCACCATTGGTCATAACTCATATCATTTGTCAGAGTGGATCTTTAAACCCTAAGAATGGAAATAAACTCCTTTATCATTAAACCATCTCACTTGTTGTGACAAAAAAATGATGTGCATTTTATTTATTTTACTTCATTTAAAACATTACACATAATATCATTTTTTACATTTGATAATTTATTAAAATTTTGTCCAAATGACAACATTAAAGTTTAAATTTAAAGTTCTTTCAATAATGTACACAAATTTTTTTTTCTTTTTAAGAATATAAATTGACTTGAAAAAATAAAATTGAATGTTGTTATTGAATATAATTTTGACAAACATTTTGTGGAAAATAAATTTAATCACATGATTTATAAATGGATAATATGATAATAAATAAATATATCTTTCATATCTTAAATCTTCATTTTATTTTAAAATTATATTATACTTTTTTTATATATCATAATTTTTCCAATAAATTTTAATTTAAATGTGTGATATAATTTTTTTTCACATATAATATTTATAAATGGATCATAAATAAATTCTAATAGAAATATAAGAAAATATTTTATATTAGCCATTTTTTTAATTTAAAAGATTAATCTGAATAATCAGATTTTATTTTTCAATATCAATTAATGCCATATAATTAATTGATTTTATGGAACTATAACTTTTATTACATTTACACATAATATATTAATTTTAAAATTGTGATAAAAATGTAGGTCAAAATAATTTGTGTTGTTTCACATCTTAAACTTCTATTTGATTTAAGAAATAATATTATTTTTAAAAAATTATAATAGATCATAATTGTACCAACAAGACATAATTTAAATGTGTGATATATAAGTTATTCATTATATATAATATAAATTTTATAAATGAGTCATAAATTAATCCTGTTACTTAACTTATTCAATAAATAAATTACATTGTGTATTTAGTTAAATAATTAATTCAAAAAAATCACATATTGACATGATATAGTACCTACTACTTAACCCACATACATATAACCTTTTAGCTATTTATTATCTACTACCTATCCTACTTATTGCCTATTTAATAGATTAATTGAATAGCTCACTTAATTAATTAACTAATTAAAAAATTATGACATATCAACATGATAAAAAACATACTATTTAAGCACATAAATATTACCTATTACCTAGCCTTATTTTAAACATTAATTAACATGTGTCCTCTGAAATTTTTACAAACTCACCAAACCCTATTACACATTTAATGGTTAGTTCATTAAAAGAAATAAGGGAAAATAATTAGACCATTAATCCAATAATTTCATTGATCAACTTTTTCTTTCACATTTAGTTACATGTGCATTTGCAACTAAAGTTTATAATTGCAAATCAAGTTGAAAAGATGTCACATGTTATTGAATGGCTTATGAACCACCCTCCAAGTTGCAAAAATTACATTTTCATTTATTTTGGGATGCCACTAAAAAGGATGATACAAATGTATTTTTCATTTTCATTTTCATCCAAATTGACATTAGTCATAAATATAAGTTGTATATGTAATTCCAAAACCAATTTGTAGTTGTTTATGAGATTACAAGTCATTTCCTAAATGCCATGAAAGACAATCACAAAAATAGTTAATCTGGACACAAGTTGCAAATGCATGGGTTAGAGTGGATAGGATTCCTTATATTATTACTTTGATATGAACAATTACAACTTGTTGTGATAAGTGAACTATCAATTGGGTGAAAGCACACTTTGAAAGCCCACTATGGTGACCTCCTTTGGGGCACTTTTAGGTTTATTAGATATAATATAATTGTTTCAAAAGTATGGTGCATTTAATTTTGGGTATCAATTTTGGTTTTTTAACCCTACAATTATTATTTTTACAAAAATAATATTATGTAATGTTATTTTTAAAACAATAATAAATTTCATTATCTATCTTGAAATATCCATAGGTTTATTTATACCTTACATTGGTATAATAACGCCATTGTTTCATTTTCATTACACTAATTGGTTCATTAATCATTAAAATAATCCATTTTAATGAAATTTAAAATATGGCCATTTAGTTATGTTTTCATATTCCATGTGAATATGATTATTTGTCAAATTTTCAATTTATTACACATTTATCACATCTTTGTTGAAAAATTCATTTTTTGAAATGAAAAATTTCAAATTAATCACATGGTATCCAACTGGTTCAAACTATGAGAAATGACATGTTTCAATATATTTTCAACTTTCATAAAATTAAAAATCATTTAAATTATTTTTAGAATATATTTTTGTTTTGAAGTACACATAGAACACATTTATTTCCACAAATATATTCCAATCTCTCACTTTATAAAATGAAATGAAATAGTTTATTTTCTAAAATCTTGCTTAGGTTATATTCTAACATAATGTACAAAAATATTGTGAAACTTTTTTAAACGTTTGAGGTGGGATACATTCAAACATGCACATCTTTAAAAAGTAGTACAATGTGACATTACAAAGGGAGTCATTGTAATGTGCTTTCACCCACTTATTGGTGTTAGAATGTTTAATGTTATAGATAATCGACTGAGGTCCATAAAACATATTCAAAACAAATTTTCAATGGTGTGGTTGTTATCATGATATGTGATTTTTATCAAGGCCCCCTATGAAAGATAATTAGATCTTTCAAAATAACAAAAAAAATGTTAATCCATTGGCATGAATTTTTTAACAAACATATGTCCAATGTTATGAATTAAATGAAGCTATGCAACAATTTGATATGGTTCTCACACAAATTTTGAACAAATTTCATACAACAATAAAAAATACGCAAAATATTCAATTGATAAATTCAATTTGTAATTGACAACCACTCAACAATTTTATTATTTCATATTTGTTTATACAAATAAAATTGTGCAAAAACACAATGAAAATGTGTTTGCTAATACATTAGGTCCCACATTTATTTTCAAAAAAATGGACATTAGTCATTAATCATGCCCACCATTTTATAAACTCTCAAACAATCGAAGTCAAATTATAGGTTTGCATTTTACAATTCATATATCTATATAATATGCTGGTTGAATTATGTGCTAGTAATTATGTTTTTATGAATGGAATTGATAACATTTAAAAAACATTAGTAACATATTGTGACAAAACCATCATATGCATAAGGTTTCAAAAAAATAAAATTGAAACATTGACTATAATATATACGACAACAACATTAAATCAAAATTGACACCAATTGAACCTATCATTAAAAAATATAAAAGTTTGTAGATTTCAATCATTTATCATAACAAAAATTCAATTTGAAATAGAAATATCCATCCATCATTCTCAAAGATTATCACTAAGTGACTTGGCTTTTGATCCTAATAATGTTTTAAAGCATGGGTTAACATATATAACATTATATCCCACATTTGAACACAAAAAAAAACTATTTAAGTTGTTAATTCTTTTCATGACAATTTGTATCACAAAAAAGAAAAACACATATTTTCGATTAGTCTCTACAATTAAATTTTAATCACAAGTGACATTTGAAACTAAAATCCCCTTGGACAAGTCGCATGTAATATTAGTTGCAAATGATTAAGGGTATTAGATAAACGAAAAAGTCAACAATACAAGCTCATCATTTGACTCCATTGTATATGTATTGTCACATGTGACTAAGATGTGACTATTTTGGTCACTATTGAGGGCAAATGATGTGTTGCCACATGTCCCAATATTTAATTATTTTAAATTATTATTACTATTATTTTGATATTTTAGGACGTTCAATTCACATGTTTGGATTACTTATATTATGACACGTGGCCCAATGTAATTATGTCACATGGCATTTCAAAATGAATTTAATACAAAATATTAATATTAGGTTGGTAGGTACCTAGGTAGGTATATAAATAGGTGCTTACAAATTTAGACTACATACCTACCTACCTACTTAGGTGAAAAAGTACGTAGGTAAGTCCTACTTTCTTAAGCTAAATACCTATTCATATAAGTAGGTACTTAGGTAGGTAGGTACATAGGTCAACCTAAGTGGGTCGGTCAAAACTAAACATTTACCTAACTATGTAAATAAGTAGGTTGGGGAGGTAGGTAGTTTAAAATTGTGCATAATTTTTCTTTTTGTTTGGAGTTAAGCCTTTCGAATGTCTCATCCCATGTGCACACATTTTTTAATATGAAATTGGATGACCACACCCCTTGTTTATATAATGTTCAAACTAGGAATGGAGAACAAACAATATGGGATAAGTTTTGATGTTGTGACTTCTTCACAAACTAAGTTGCAATTTGAAAACTTTCATCATGCCTTTTATTTTAGTTTTTAGATTTCTAAACAATTCAAATACATGGCTCATTAAATACTTAGATAATCATTTAATAATGATTAAATTTAACATATATTTAAAATATAAACTATACATTACAAATATAAAATATTCATTATCAACTATTTAAATAACTACTAACTTTTTAATATTTAACTAATGAACTATTTAATTATTCAAAACTTGTCAATACATAATTCATATATAAATAAATAACTTAAATATTTAAAAATATTTCCTTACTTTTAAAAATCTGGTCAAATTATAGATAATATATTTAATCTAAAAATAACTTAACTATTATATTTAAGACTAACTATTATAAATATTTCTTTTCAAATTAAACATAATGAAGTAATAATTGTTATTAGAAAAAAAATTCCTACACAAATTATATCTTTTAAAAGTAAAATTATATTAATTATTGTAATTACTTTATAATTTCATTTATTATTGTAAAAACATTCATCGATCAAGTAAATGTTTTTTTCAATTGGTAATTAATAACTATAAATACCATCATTTTCTGAATATATATTAATGTTTTTTAATTACTGTAATATTACTATAAAAATATTTATCATAGATAAATAATTTCATAATTTTTTAATTAAAAAATATTGTATAATAATTCCTACAACTATAATCAATCAATAATTATTTTAACCACATTATAAATTTTCCAAAATTTTAATTCAGATTTAAAGTTATAAATTACAAATTGTGCATAATTATGTTCAATTAAAAATTAATTATGAAATTACTATAATTAATTCTTATATGAAAAAATTATAATAATTTTAAAGTAATGTAATGCTAATTACAGTAATTGATTCATTTTATTGTAATAATATTTTAAAAATATGTTTTAACGATAACTATTTAATGTTACTTATAATTAATAAATATAATCATTTATAATTAATTATAAAAGTGATATATTATGAACAAATAGTTACAAGAAATAAATATTTTAATTTATTATATTAAAATTCATGTAGTTATTGTTCTAACATTAATTATTTTAATTATATTATATATTATATATTATAATAATAAAGTTTAATTATTCAAGTATTGTAATTTTAACTTAGCAATTAAATTAAGTAATTACAAAGATTTTATGTCACAATAGAATAATAATTATTAATCTAAGATTTTATGTTTTTATATTAAAAATTTACTGTAAATAAGTAAATAATGAGTAACATATACAATTATTTTAGTGTATCTTTGTTTTTAAATACAGTATTACAAGAACTTTGTTCATTATTTTGATATTATGATAAAATTTTGGAATAAAAATCTTAACCATAGGACATAACTTTTCAATAAGGATATGAAATTTCATTATTATTATTAAAACATAAATGCTGTAAATACAATAGTTATTTTTTTATGATTGGGAACTATCATTTTAATTAATGTGAAACTTTATCTTGTAATATTATTTATTCATTTTACATAAGCAATAATAAATAATAAGTTAAATAATTTATGATAATTATTTTAAATTTGAAATAAAATTATTTTCAAATTTTGTCACCTAATAACAATTATATATTGTAAGTACATAATTTAATATTTTAATATACTGGAATGTAGTTCTTATAATCATAAAAATCAAATTTATTCATTCAATTATAGTATCAATATTTTAATTTTAAAAATTATTTAAAGTTAAAATTATGAATAATTAAGCTGAATTATATATTATGTGTCTATTATAATTTATGTATGAATAAAGTAATTATTATGATTTTATAATAAATATATATTAATTACAGTAATTTTATTTTTATTAAAAATATTAAAATATTGAGTATGGTAATTTATGTTGGAATATATTTAGTTAATTTGAAACTATAAATAACTTAACGTAATGAAATTAGTATAATTATAAAAATCATATCAATGACTTTAATTATAATAAAAATATTATGAATATTAAGTTTAATCATAACTCAAATAATTATTATAGTTGATGTAAATAGACTGAGCACCACTTTGCTTGCAACTAAAGAAACTTTAGATGGTTACTCTTGGATGATAAATCCAACCCATATATAGATGGAAACCAATTTAATTGCAAGCTAGTCATAGGTGATTCGGTTGATGTTAGCATGATGTCACACTAATCGCAGAGGGCAAAAATTTAGTTGCAAAAATAGTCACAAGTAGTTGTAAATGCATTGGTGACATATTGGCCTTTTTTTTCTAGTGTATGTGGATCCAAAAAAACATATAAAAATGAATAGATTAAAAACTTTAATTTAAAAACTTACATAATGCTCATGTAATTATACAAACTTTGAATACAACTTCTTTACACCAACATTATGAAGACATCAACCATGATCATAACTTTCAATTTTTTCATATTTTGTCTTATAAAAAAAAAAAAATCATGCATCAATAGATGTGCACAAATTCAAAAATTCATTGAAGTATTCATATATTTCAATCCATAATGGTCACATAGGTTAATGATGATGTATCCCATACACATGCACATAGATTTTTTTAATGAATAACTAATGATGGTTTAGAATATATAATAACAACTTTTTATATTAATACACAAAAAACCGATACATGTATGTGTGTTTAGAACTAATTCATGTTCAATTTTTACATTCCTATTAAATAAGCTTCAAACTATAATTCAATGTTCTTTCGGACATTGTCCAATCATCATTATGGGAAATTTTAATGTTTTAACATCTTAAGAAAAAATAACCATGCAAAAAATAAATAAAAACTATTAGATTTCATGGATAAGTTCAAATTAAAATCAAAATTTAGTGAAATCATCACAAAAGCTAAATTTCAACTACACCATATATGGATAAATGTCCTTGGAAATGAATGTAAATCTAATGTAACAAAAGCATATTGACCACATTTTCACAAATTGATTTATGTTGCATTTAAATTGCCAAACATGCTTCTTATGTATAAAAAAAAAACCATTAATGTTTCTATTTCTTTAAAATGTGGGGTATGAATGTTGTGTTTTTCATTTAATTAATGGTGGGTGAAAACACAATCAAAAGAGCTAAGGGCACCAAGGTAAAAATCCTTTTCCAAAGACCACACATGACACGTGTCTTTTTTATGTTGGTTTATAATTTTAAATTTTTTATTTTGAATACCCCCTTTAACGCTGCATTTTAAATATAGATACATTTTGACTAAAAATTATATAATTTATATTACGCATTCATGCCTTCTATCACATAAACATGAACAACTTTTGTTAAAGGCACATTTTCCAAATCCATAATTTTCAATGTCAAAAGCACTTTTGAGCCAAATGTGTTCAAATTGGTTATAAAAATAATCTTCATCAATTCAAGTCCTCTTCCTTTTCTAATTATCAATGTTAAAATCCACTCCAATTTTCAAAATGAATGGTGACATTTGGGAGAAAAAAAAGGACATTTGACAAAAACAAGGATTGTCCATTCTCAAGGTTTAAATGCTTTGAACATGCAAAAACAATTTTGATTTGTGTCAAGCTTTGAGCACATAAACTTTGCAATTAATGGAAAATGTTCCAAAAAACATTATGACAATTCAAACTATTATGTTTCACTTGTGATCTTTCAAATATACAAAAATGTAGTTTTAAGGAATGTCCACTTACTTGGGTGGCTCCTTTGATTGTGTTTTTACCCTTGCACCCAAAATGAAAGCACCTTGTGGCCTAAATTTATATAATTTTATTAGTTTTCATGGACCATGTGCAAACAAAAAATCATAATTATCAACCAAAAAATAAAAAACAAATTGGATGGTTTTTTATCCACATGTACACCCATCAAACGCAACAACAAAACACATTTCATGGAAACTCATAAAGCCAAAATATGACAACAAAATTTACAAGAGATGTCAAATTCTTAAACTTGAAAATGAAATGAAACTAAAAATTAAATGTAAAACTTTCCAAACTCTTTTCATCTAAATTATATCCATTCATTACTAATGTTTGTTTCAAGCATCTAAATATATTTAATTTTACCTTCTACACATTATGAAAAACGTTTTAGACTTTTTTTTAAAATCTTGGATTAAATTTTCACATAATATCATTATTTACAACTTTATATTCATTTGTATGATTAAAAAAAAAGTAATGGAACTATGGTTTGAAATTTCATATATGCACAATGAATTCCAAGATAGGTTTAAAAAAAAGGGTGTGATCACAATCAAACGAACCAACATTATTACTTTGCAAAAGGATTGTGGCCTTTTCTTTAGTTTCCATGACTTTTGCATATAAAGGAATTTTTAAATGAAATCTTTTCTAGATTGTTACTAAAAATATTTATAGTTTCTTTAATACATTTTTATGTTAATTTTTTTCAAATAACTAGTGTAAAACTTTTGTTAGATTCTACATTTCGTCTTGAAAAATTATCATAATTTCAATTCTTTCCAATATATGTTAAAGTCTTTGGGTTTTAGTTTTTTTTATCATAAACTATAACTTTGTTTTGTATGTCATGTGTATTGCACACCATTTGCATGTTATAAAGGACTCTTGAATTTTTGAAGCTATGAAAACATACATTGAATTTTAGAAAATTCAAATTTTCAAAAAAAAATAAAATTATGATTTTTTTTTGAATGTGGGTGATAGGTTACTATCATGTAATTTTTTTTATCATCAAAAAAATTTTATGAAAAAAATCCTTGGCATAGTCTTTTATAAAATGTATTACTTTTGATCTATAATTATTTTTCAAGTTCAATTTAAGTCCTTTATTAAATTGAAACCCAAAAAAAAAAAAATGAATTTTTCATTTGATTTCCTAAACATTCATATTATTCAACTAGCACAATTGGGTAAAAACACAATAAAAGGAGCTAAGGAAGTGGTAAACAATGTTTAAAATTACACTTACATTACTTTGGAAAACCACCATTAATTTTATTTAATGAATTATTTATCCATAATTTGTAATTATGTTTTAGTGCTCATGAAATTACATTCCTATGAATTTGGAATCATTTCACTATGTTATTAAAGTCCTTTGTCATACACAAAACACTTGTTGACAAGGTCCTTTTAAGGACTCTAGAATTTGAATGTGTTTTTTGTTACTCAAAACTTCATCAAATGTTTTCAAATTTACTATGGGCTCTAATATATTTCATAAGAAGGACAACATGTGTTTGTATTTTTAAATGCACATGTATTGAATCCTTTTAATGGATGTTATTGGCTTTGATTCTAAGTGTTTTTACTAGTAAAAAAAGTTCAAAATTTGTCATCATGGTTAGAAACAAAATTATACATTTGACTATAATCTAGGTCCTCATCCAAAAAATATATAGTTTTCATCATATTTTGAATCATATTTGGTTTCAATATTAATATCCAACCCCAAAAATTACGTTTAAAATATATTTTTGATATTTAATAGACCAATACATGTAGGACATGTGTAAAATGTAGTCCTCGGTAAGGATTCCAACTTTTGTTGCCATGGTTTTTTTTACTGTGTTTTTACCCAACTTCCCATGATTAACATGACATTAAAATGACACCATAAAATATTTGTAACAAAAAAAAAAAAAAAATTAATTTGATCCCTCGACAAGCTTTTTGGCTCATTTGACTATGATAGTACCTAGAAAATTCTTAATAAAAATGTGGAAATGTTTTTTAAATCTTGACATTTTAAAGTTATTTTCGAAAAGTTTTTAATTTTCACCTAACAAACTCTTATCCCATATAACTTGAGTTCATAATACAATTTTAAATATAATATATGAAATTTTAAACACAAAACCTCTTGTGATGAAACTACTTGTTCTTGTAACTCCCTCCCCCAAGGGCATTACCTACCAAGTAAAATCCTATTCACAAATTCCTAGTGTATTTCTAGAAATACTTACAAAGTTGAAAAAATAATCTTTCATGAGGCATTAAAAAAATGAAACACTCATACTTACTTGCGAACATTCCATTTTCTGAAATACCTTGTGTCAGTTTCTTTTCTCACGATAGCCAAAGGTATCATTGGACCTTTTTTTATTTTAAATTGTGGATTTTTATGTACTTTAAAACCACTTTAACCCCTAAAAATTTTTTTAAAAAAAACCTAACATTACCAATGGACTCCAAAAGTATTGAATATATAAATAAGATTAACCGTCTAATAACATTGTCTTAATTAGTGCTCACTAATTATGCAAATTAGCCACACAGGGAACCTGCACATGATCTATGTCATCCGTAAAACTGATCCAACGGACCGTATTGGAGCCTGGTAAAGGAAGGGTGTGAAGAGCGCCGACGGCCATTACGAGAACTGCAGTTTGCTTCTCGCAACTGCTGCATGCAGCCCATGCAGCCCATGCAGCAGCTCGCATGCGTCGCATCGCAGATCATGTTCAGTTGCCAAGTCCATGATGTTCAGTTGCTGTAGGCTCGCGGAAGCATGGTGGGAGAAGGGGTTGCAGATCCACCCTACTGGTAGTTCTTAGGGAGCTGTTGGCACCGCTCTAGGTACCTGCTGCTGCATGGCCTGGCCTGGCCTGTCGGTTCATGGGCAGTGACCAGTCATAAAGTATGCGAGAGCTGGACTCGACTCGAGAGCTGCTGCATTCTCTCTCTCTCTCTCTCTCTCTCTCTCTCTCTTGTAGAGCTTTGAAATCATTAGCCGAATCAATCTAACCGTATTGTGGTGGAATTGGGTCCAGTGAGAGTAAGCAAGAAATTGGCTATAGATTTGTCGTATTCATCAGGCCTAGTCGAAGAGATCGATCTGCAAGAGGACACTAGTGCAAACTCGATCGCGAACAGACTGCTGCACAGAAAGCAGCTAGCTTTGCAGACTAGAGTTTTTTTCTGAGAGTAGTAGAAGATCTAAGAAGTGGAGAGGAGAGATCAAGAGATCAATAGCAGCTAGCTCTAGTGTGTGTTTATATTGGATCAATATGGGACATGCAGCAGTAGATTGTGTGAAATGGGAGTCGAGTACAGTGCTGATCCGTTGTTGGTTGCAGCAGCTACTAGTATTTGGGATGATGATCATCTCGTTTGCAGTAATGTTCGGAGCCCATGAAGCAATTGCGCAAGTACCAACGGCAGCACCTGCACCTGCACCTGCAGGAGTAGTAGTACCACCACAAGTGGTTCAGACTATAGTGGTATATTTGCAAGCGGCAGGGTTGACGGAAGCTGCCACTTTTCTGGAGACGGCGGTGAGAGGAAACGCGGTTTCGTTGCCTTCAGCAGCTCAAGGAGGAGCCACAATCTTCGCACCGACGAATCTGGCTCTTGAGACCAGTCCTCCCGTCACGAACTCCAACCAGCTCATCGCCTACCACGTTGCTCTAGGACGCTACACGGTTCCGGCTCTCACGGCGTTTCCGGTGGGGAAGCAGATTCCCACGTTACTCCCAAACCAGCATCTGCTGGTTACCAGCAACGATCCCAACAACTACATGATCGACGCGCAACACGTCGTTCTCGTGGACATTTGCAGCAATATTACATCCGCCACGGTTTCATGCTATCAAGTCGACGGCGTTTTCAACGCCACGGTTTGGGGAACTGTAACGTCTGTCGTCAATCAGCCGCCTGCAGGCAGCCCTATTTATATCGCTCCAGCTCCTCAACCAGCTGCAGCAGCTCCAACACCCACTGTGGTACCTAAAAGCTCCACGCCTGCACCTGCACCTGCTCCAGCGCCGTCGACAAAAGGGATCCCTGGGGCTGGGGGAATCGGACCTGCAGCTGCACCTTTCGCTTCTCCTCCTTACGTAGCTCCTGTTGGAACACCTGCAGCTCCCGCGCCAGCTTCTAGTTCTAGTAGTTCTGCGATTCCTGGAATTCCAAGTGCTGCAGCTGCTAATGATCCACGACCCACTGTTGTCCCAGCTGCTAGCATCACCGTGAGCTGCTTGTTGGCAGGAGGAATTGCACTGCTGATCACGTTCTGCCAGCCAGCTGCTGATCTGATTCTCGACCAGCTCTTCTAGTAGTACCGAATAATGATATTATCGCACTTCTAAAATCCAACGAGAAGCTGCTTTTGACTAAGTACTGGTCAATTAGGTGATCTGGAACAGCTGCAGAACATGATCAAAATCCCAGATCTGCAACCCTCAGTACACAGTACTTAATCTTTTTTGGTTTCTTTTTTCTGGGTCAATTGTTTGTAGCTGTGTATGCTAGGCCGATATATATGTATGCTCATGATCTGTACCATGCACTACTATTGGAATGTAAAAACCTCTGCCCAGATTCTTAGTGTATTTGGAGGAAGGCTTACAGAGCATAAGAACCAGCAGGGGATTTAGAAAAACAAAACGCTGAGGCATTCATTTTTCTTGTGACACCCAGGACCAGGTTGGTATGTTCAAAAGGGGATACTACACCAACAATGCTGTTAACTCATCTATAATGCTGCAGGGAAGCTTAAATGTAATGACAAATTGTGATTAGTACTAATTGATCACTTATTACTGCTGATTATTCGAGGATTTGCTGCTTGTAGTCAGCCGTGTAATATGGGTCGCCCTCTAATTACAAGAAGTTGATGACAAATTATGATACTGCTGCATTAGAACTTTATAATTTGTTGGGTGTGGATAGAATTGTGGATTGTGAGATTTCTGTGAAGAAATTGGTTTTTTGGATTTTCTAGAAACTAATTGGAATTTTGACTTTTGAAGAAGAAGATAGAACACAATGTCTTGAGCTTGTGTAGTGTATTTTTAAGCTGGATGAAACCTACACAGAGCTGACAGTGTCTAGTGTGTGCAGCTAGATAAAAATTATGCGAGCGTAGACTTTCAGTGTTGAATTGAAGAGTTTACACATGGGTTACATAACATGGAAGTGTATAGAAAATGACCTAATCTGCCACTCAGATCGTAATGTCTTCATAATATTATTCAATGATTGTAAATCTTCTAAGGTAACATGGTCTAATCTGAGTTTCTTTTCAGTTTTGTAACATTTGTAGCCGAGGTGGTGGCCAACCGTAAGCTGACTTAACCAAATTTGAAAGAAAAAAAATTAAGCATCCTTATATATTTTTGCTACCTACCTGAACCATGTTTAGAAATCCAGTGATTTTTTAAGACTTTTTCAAAATTGTTTCCTAGTTTTGGCAATTCTTTTCAAAAAATTATTGAATTTACGACCGAAAGTGTCCAAAATTTTGCAAACCAAAAAAGGCTGGGTCCAATTAAAACTGTATTCCCAGATATTCTCTTCCAAATTCCAATAGAAATCCCAAGGGGGAATTAAAATTGTTTATGGATGTTGGAACAAGCATGAATTAGAATGAGATATAAGCTTCCAGACAAGAATGCAAGTTGCTTATTAGGCATGACACATATGTTGCCTGGATACACAGTGGATAATCCCTGGTTTTTTTTTTTCTTAGTCACCTTTCAATCCAAACTGTTGGAATTCATACTACATACCCTATTTGTGACCAAATTGATCACAAAATCAATTTGTCTTGAACTTTGAAAAGCTATGCCTTGAATCATGCACAAAACTTTAAAGCAAATTGTGTGCCCATGTTAAAAACAAGGCCCAAGTTTGCAAATGGGCTTAAATTGAACTTGCACACAAATCTGAGCCACCACTCTCTGTGAAAAATAAATTGCATCAAGGACACATGTATGTGTGTGTCTCTAGAATGGATTGGAAGGCTAACAATCAAAACCACTCCTCATTTGTTCTTATAATGGATTCCCTTAAAGCCCAAAACACTTGTTCAAAACTAAACTAATTTAAGCTTAGGAAATAACATGATTTTGACCTTTTTATATATAGAAGCTGTAATTATTGATTTTCATAAAAAATATTACTGAATCATTTAGGTACTCATTTTTTCACAAGATTGACCTCATTGTTATGAGTAGGTAGTGCAAATGTGAAAACTCCCCATGTTTGGGAATTAAGTGCATGCATTGTAGTTATGACTTATTATGCATCATACATTGTAGTGGGACCCAACAAATGGCAAGTGGATGTTTGCCATCATAGATTTCTTAGTATTATTTTCAATGCATGTTGATCAATGGATTGATCCTAAAAACTACTACATTTCATGCTATTATATTCTGAATTAGCATATTAATTATTTCTCACACAATGTTTTTATAATTAAGAAGAATATCACTCATTCAACTTACTTCTGATTTCAAATAGTATATAATTCCTAATAATGTAGACACAAATAATACCCACTTTTGTCCATAGTAATTGTCAATATTTGCATGTATGTTATTTGATCTTGTAAAATTCCTAGTAACAAATGTAATTTATGTTCCATGCACATTTAGTGAAACCAAAGTCAATTGACAAATTGGGTTGCTTAAACCGAAATAAATTTTTGACCATCCATGAATCATACAATCTTGTCCAAGGAGCTTATATATTTTTTGTTTCTTAATAATTAAAGGTTTCAGTTTTTTTGAAACAAACCAAAATTATGTTATAATATCACCTTTTTTATATACTCTTTTACCTAATCTTATTTTATCATACCTAGAACACAAAGTGTATGATATTGATGAAATATAAATTTGTAATAATCTAAAATATTGTATTATAAAATATTTGACATTTTTTTATTCATTAATATTGATGTTTATTAAAATATAAGTAGAAAAAGTAGTTTGTTAAAGACTAGGTCCTTTTCATCTTGAACTATACACCTTTAAAAAAATTCACCCTAAAATGTTTGTTCATCGTGGGCTAAAACTACGAAGCTTCATGATCTGCCATCATACAATCAAACTATTATTGTGCCCAACGTAAAAAAAACTGGGCTTGACTCATTGCAAATTTGATAGACATGATACTCATGCTTGTCCTTACACACGTAATTAAATCCTCAATATTAGAAATGTTGTGCATCATGTGATTCATTTCTAAATTTTAAATAAATTATAGTATTTCATTCTTAACATGCTTTAATGTGTATATTGTTACAAACTTGGCTCACTTGATTGGCTAAGCCAACAATATTCATGTCTACCTAATGTTCTCTTTAAAAGGGAGTGGCAAACTGTTGGCAAATACCTTGTATTACCATGTCAACTTCAACACATGTTTGTTGAATAATTAATTAATTTTGGTCGAAAATATAATACTTTCAGAATATTCTAAAGGATTCTTTAATTTACTTCACAGTTTTTTTATATTTAATTTTTTTTTGAAAATTTCAACATTTTTGAAAATAATATGTTAGAACTTGACACCTCTAGCATTTGACCCTGCATGTGTGGGGATGATGCCATGTAACCATGGGTGTGCCATAGGTAACAATAGACTTGTGATTATTGGGGTTGAATACCTTTTAGTGACATAAGTTAAGGTGGCAGTTGCATACTTAACAAGGTTTAGGTATAAATGAATAATACAAAAGAAAAATAATTTTAAGTATCCTTTTTTATATTGTTGGCTATCTATTGGAACATGGTATAAAAATTTGGCAATTTTTCTGGATTCTTTCCAAAATGTGGTGACATAAAACCCCAAAACCCACATTTTTCAAAATTTAAAATTTAAAAAATCACCAACTGGTGAACTTCCTTCTTTGAAAAATGCGATTCATTGATAACTTGAAAAAACTGGAACAAGTAGCTCTTTGATTTTGATTTTAATTTTTTTTCTTAGAAAAATGGAAGTGGGGATTGTTAACAAAATCAAATACTCACACAACATTGCTTCAAGGCTTGAGAATTCACATATGAAAACCCACATGTTAAAGCTAGTGCTTTTATTTTTAAATTTGTGATATAGCTACAGTGGCAATCAACCAGAACAAAATTTAGCCAGATTTGGCTATAAAAAATTCAAAAGTAAAAGAAACCAATCATCCTTCTATATTTTGAGCTACTTACTGGAAGTTCAAATAGAATCTGGTGAATTATTTTGTTAAAGTATGATCGGAATTTTGCACTAAACTAAACAAGCCAACAAAATGCTTATTTTTCACCATTTTCAAAAAAAATTGTCATTTGGCAAAATTTCTCCCAAAAAAACAAACAAACAAAATAATAATAATGGTCAAAGCATGAAATTGTGTGCTATGTAAATTATTCTAGATCAGTTGTATACAAGCAATTGAATATCTGTAACAAGTGATGAGCAATATTCCTTTGTTGGCTAATCTTTGGATGACACAAATGCTTAATGACCTTAAGCAAGCACCTTATTCTAGTAATGCCCTCATCTGAGGGCCTTACCTACCATGTAATAGCCTCAGCAGGTCGTCTTTAGAGTCATGAAATGCCCTCACTCCAAGCTTTGGCTATATGGCAGAGCCTCCACTATCACTTCAAAGGGTGTACTGCCAGGTGCTAGCAGTGCATTATCATACACTTATCTTGTAATGTACTATGATGTGTCAAGTTACTCTTTGAATACCATACTTTTCATGAGACAGTAGTAGGGTTAAGATCCCCCCCCCCCCCGCGGGCTCTGCCCCAGTAACCTGACCACGCCCAACGACCGAAAGCCACACCAACCCACCCGCAACGAC
>Ga0116227_10005333_pt1 | contig 27161 bp, 27 predicted proteins | sample S1TSphgellanicum_FD_89693 | JGI IMG/M metagenome (GOLD analysis project Ga0116227, IMG submission 89693) | Host-associated microbial communities from peat moss isolated from Minnesota, USA - S1T2_Fb - Sphagnum magellanicum MG | ecosystem: Host-associated > Plants > Peat moss > Unclassified...
GGGGGTGGGGGTGTGGGCCCCCCGAATAAAAACCCCAAACCCCAAACCCCCCCCTTTCCCACATTTTTGGGGGGGGGGGGAAGGGGGGTCACTCAATTATTGAAACATGCAAACCCCTGAAACAACCCAAAAAAACCCCATTTTGTACATAACTTATGACATTCCCCTTCTCTCTCTCTTCCTCTCTTTCTCACAAAATGGAAATTGTTTTGAAAGGATGATGATTTTGTAGTTTGTTTCAAAGTTTTTTTTTTCTTTGGTGGGTGTTTTTGTGGTTTTTGGGTTTTGGGGGGTTTTTGGTTAGTTGTTGGACAGAATTATGAGCTGAAGCTTTGTTGTAGAAATTTTGCATCATCCCCGGAACTCTCTTCTATAATAAGTCTGGTGGTTTGAAAGCCGGAGTTTTGTGAAGAAGAACTTCTTAGACTTGGATTGATTTGTTTTTTTTTTTTTTTTTGGTTGGCCACAAAAAAATTTGAATAGAAATTGTAGTAGTTTTGATTTTGGTAGAAGCCTTTACAGTGCTTTTGATGACTGGTTTTGAAGTTCCAGGATTCATCTTCAATCTCATCTGCAACAGCTTCCTGCAGCTGTAGAATTGCAGATTCACTATAGAGAGAGAGAGAGCGCGCGAGAGAGAGGCAGAGTTTTGATGGGTGGTTTGGAAGTTCCAGCGTCCATCTTCAATCTCATCTGCAGCAGCTTCCTGCAGTTTCAGAACTCCGACTTTCCAGGAGATATCTTCTTCTGTATTTTTCTTTCTAATTCAGGAAATTCCCTGTAAAGAGTTGGTGGATCAGAAAGTCTTAGTGTCGTTGCTCTGGATTCATGATCGGAGAACAATCTCATTCAGGTACTCCATGGAAGTATCTGGTTCATGGTTTGGTGCTTGAAGAAGAAGAAGAAGAAGCTCACAGCTGCTGGGATTGATCATTAAGGGCTAGAAGAGAGGCATCATGCCGGCACATGACCCTGGCATGAAAGTGTCGTCTCGCAACCTTCTTCTTGACATGTTCTTCTCAGCTCAGTCGGTCCAGGAGCTGAGTAATAATAAGCCAGCTGCTGCTGCTGCTCCTTGCGCCGCGGCCAAACCCTTGCGGCACACGGCAATGCAAATTGTGAAGTGGATCGTCTCTCTGACTCTGGTGGCACTGGCAATCGTGATGGCTATGTATGCAGCTCTTGGGTTCCAAGAGAGCACGCTATTGAACACCATGTGGTATGATTATGCTGCAACCACCAACAATGCAGCTTCTTCGAAGCACCACCTTCTTGTACCACCTTCTTCGCCGGCACCCAAAGCAGCAACAGGAGGAGCAGCAGCAGCAGGATCAGGCTTAGAAAAGGAGTTGAATCAAGCTGAGGTTCTGCAGCAGCAGCAGGAGCAAGAGGCTTGTGCTGGCAGATACATTCACATATACGCTTTGCCTGAGCTTTTCAACTCGGCTCTTATCGAGGAGTACTGCGACGGTCGCACCATCTGGCCCACAGTATGCAACACTCTTATCAACAAAGGCCTCGGCGATCCCATCGTCACTAGTGTTGCAACTGCCCACGAGGTACGAGTTCTTCACATCTCCATAGTTGTTCACAATCTTCTTCTCTGAGCTGCGAAGTCTTCTGTGTATCATGGCAGCAATCTGGTAGCTGAATTCTTCTTCTTCTCCTTCTTCTTCCACAATTGCACAGGGAAACAACAGCAGCAGCTCCTCCTCTTCCTCCTCGAAGTCTGTGGATTTTTTCTCGCCGAAGCTGTGGTACCAGACGGATCAATTTGCACTAGAAGTCATGGTGCATGAGCGCATGAAGCTCTACGAGTGTCTCACAGAAGACCCATCGCTAGCTTCCGCTTTGTATCTTCCCTACTACGTGGGACTCGACGTTGCGCGCAACTTGTTCAATCCGCTGGTGCAAGTGCGGGACAAGCTGAGCTTGAAATTCGTGGGCTGGTTGCTGGGGCAACCGGAGTGGAGACGGAGACAAGGAGCAGATCACGTCTTGGTACTGGGGCGCGTGGTATGGGATTTCTTGCGCAGGGATGCGACCAACGAGTGGGGCATCGCCATGCTCCGTGACCCAGAGCTCGGCAACATGACCAAGCTCTTGATCGAGCGCGATCCCTATGCACCCAGCACGACGATGATCGGGATTCCCTACCCGACCAGTTTCCACCCAGAGACAGACGCGGATGTGAAGGCATGGCAAACGGTGGTGACAGAATCTAGTCGCGACAATCTGGTATCTTTCGCTGGAGCGCCGCGCAAGGTCGAGTTCAACGGCAAGCTGCGTGGGACGTTGCTGCATCAGTGCATGGAATCCGAGAATTGCACTCTCTTGGATTGCAGCAAAATCAGCTGCCCTAAGAATCCTCAGTACGTCACGGGTCTGTTTCTTCGCTCCGTCTTCTGTCTGCAACCCCCCGGCGACAGTCCCACGCGCAAGGGAATCTTCGATTGCCTTGTGGCTGGTTGCATCCCTGTTTTCTTCAGCAACGATTCTGCATATGCGCAGTATTTGTGGCATCTGCCCAGGAATGGAAGCTCCTACTCCGTCTTCATCAACGAGAATCAAGTAAGCCTTCTGCATGCATGGTCTTCTGTCTCTCTGTCTCTCTCTGTCTCTCTGGAAGCAAAACCCTATTTCCCCTACTCTGTCTCCATTGCAATTGCTGCAGCTGCTATCTCTTAGCCTGAGATGGAAGTTTGTTTGTGTGTTTTATCTTCTTCACTATCATTCTTGCTCCTTCCCAGAAACAAAATAAAGCTTGAACTCTCTCTTAGACAGCTTCTGAATTCTCCATACTACCACCTTGCCAGAATCCTGTAAAGAAGTTTGTACTCTGGACCTCGTAGTCTGTCCTCATAGGGCAAAAGGATTTTGCCATTGTGTCTCTTCTTCAGAGCATGCTGCCACCACACTGCTGTTTGTCTGTCCTCTTTGCCATTGACAAGAAAAAGCATTTGCAAGAAAACAGCAGCTGCAGCAGCAATCTGGAGCTCCTGCTTTTGAAGACTTGGAAACCTACCTCTAGGATTTCTTTGGTCCTCAAGCGTTCTGTACAGGAGAGAAGTTTGTAGACTGTCCTCATAGGGCAAAAGGATTTTGCCATTGTGGGTCTTCTTCAGAACATGCCACTGAATTGTTGTTTGTCTGTCCTCTTTGCCATTGATGAGAGAAAAGATTTTCAAAGGAAATGGGGGCAGCAGCAATCTAGAGCTCCTTTTGAACACTTGGAAACCTACATCTAGGGTTTCTTTGGTCCTCAAGTATTCTTTCTGTACCATGTGTTCAATTTATCTTTCTTCTGCAACAGGTGCAGGAGAATGGAGACAATGTCATTGAGATGCTTGCGAGCATTTCGTCGACAAGGGTGAAGAAGATGCAGCAAACAATAGTTGGGATGATTCCAGGCCTTGTGTATGCCAAACCTGGGTACAAGCGGATGGAATCCAAAGACGCATTTGATATCATCATCGACCATGTGCTTGGAAAATCAGGTTCAGCTTCAACACCACACTTAGAATCTGACAGCCAGGATCACGATTGACTAAAGACTAGAAAAAAGTTTCCCTGCAACATCACCACCAACACATGAGGATTTTGTATCTTTTCTCTTTTGCAAAGGGAGAGCTTCGGGTTGTCAACTTGCAAGGCAGGACCATATACATCCAGGTATCAGCTTTTGTCTGACCTTTCTATGACCTTGTGTCCGTGTATATCCTCCCTCCAAGATGATTCAACTTGCAAGTCTCACAAGCTTGGTGTTGTAGCCTTTTTTTGCCATAGACTTTGTGGCCAGTCTGCTACACAGAACAAGAAGGCTCAAGAGACAAGACAACAACACCTTGCAAGCATTTGCATCTGAGAAGAAGAACCAACAAAACAACCATATCTGGGAAGCAAATTTTTTGTAGAACTAGGTCAGGGATCATACCTTAGTTGTCCATAGAATAGCCATTAACATACCCATGAATCTGATCTATGATCTGTAGGTGCAATGTTGCACAACATAACAACGATATTTATTGCCTCAATAGAGAGGTCAAATTCTGTAGCGATGGTTGTATATTGTGGAGATTGTACAACTGCAAATGATTCATGGCTTCCATGAAATTCAGGTTCTTGTATCCTCCGATTCTTGGGGTGGTGCAGACTATTGAATTCCACCATGCCAGTGTGATGCTCTGGACTGTAGAAGTCCATAACCTTTAAAAAGTAAAAGGCATTGAATAATGAATGTCTTACCCAGGCTGTTGTTTGCTTCAAGCATGGCAAACTGCTGGTTCTCACAATCTTCCGAAAGCTTTGTGCAAGGAACTAACTGGCAATCTCAATGCCACTGGTGAGTTTTGCTTGTGCAAGGAACTGGCAATTTTCAACTCTTGCAAGTTTTGCTTGTGACTGATCCAAGTTGGGAAACGATCCAATTTGTGCATCGAAAGACCTTGCTATAAAAGCTCCTGTACCATGTTGCTGCTGAGGGTAAAATTCTCACAGCGATGTCCTTGGATTGAGCTATGGGTTTCAAGTGTGCAATCCAAAGAGTCTTTGATCCAGTGTTTGATCCAGTATCTCTATGATTTTCCTTGCATACTTTGCTTCCATAATATTCATGAATCAATTGAGATTGCTTAGCATGTACATAAAGACCTAATTTCAAAGTTTCTTATGGAACTCAATTGAAGTAACTTGTCGAGATGCAAATTATCAATGGTCTATTGTGCACCTTAATCCTAAAACCTTTTAGGCTAAATGATGTGAATTGAGGGGGAATGAATCATACTATTGCAAGATTGCATGTTTTTCATGTGATTTTCTTACATTGTATTAGATGTAGCTTCGAGAAGAGGAAGTACTCATATAATGCAACACTAGATCAATCCCAAAGAGAGCATCCCTTGACAATTCAATCCATAGGCCTTGCTTGGTCTCATCAACAACAACCACATTAAGAAAATGAATAATTAATTTCTTGAAAAAAAATCATTTCATTACCGTAACTTTGGAGTTATTATGTTTTTTTTTGGTGTGTTTTAGAATAGTTTCAATTCTCAATTTGTGTTATGAATTATGTTTTATGTTTTAGAATATTCTAAATTAACTAATTCTCATATTATTAATCAAATTGCTCATTATTGTAGCTTGCCATAGTCCATGAAAATTGCCATGTAGCCACCCCAAACTCCTTTTAAAAAATTAATGTTGGCAAAGTTCAACTCTTCAGCAATCTAACTGGAAAACTCCCAAGAAAACCATCCTTGTTATGGATTTTCATCTAAGAGATTTAAATAATAATAATAATAATAATAAGACTTTAAAGGTTATATAGAAAAGGGAATCCCTTCTATGATTTCTCATCCAAAGAATGAGTTATTTGACACGTCAACTTTGAAAAAGTTGGGTACAGTAGATGAAGTATGTTCTCTTGGATGAGAAATTTCATTTTCATTTCTTTCTCATCCAAGAGAAGAGTTGTTGGTGTTGATAAAGTGAAATGCGGGGGTGGCGGCACCCGGCATGAACCGAGACACAACGCGCGCACATCTCACTCACCCATTCCGCCACAATCGACGGTCCACATCCCTCGATTTTCAAACCAACGCAGGCGCCCACAAGCATAGCCCCTGTCGCCAACGGCTCCTTTGGAGGAGCTCCAGTTCGCTGCCATTTTTTATCGCCTCAATTTGGTCGTGATTCTCGCGGAGCGATTGCGATTTTTCTCTGGCTTTTGGTTCCTGTTGTTTTTGCTGCGTGCTGCGCTTCAAATTGATCCCAAATTTGAGACTTTTCTGTGTTGTTTGGGGGTCAAAATTGGCGGTTTTTCTGTCTCCGCCTCTTCTTACTGCTTGTTTGTTCGTTTGTTTGTGTGGGGAGCTTTTCACAGTAGTGGTGTTTGTGTGAGTTCGAAGAGAGTCATTTTGTGTTTTGCTTCAACAGAGTGGCTTTCTTTCTTTCTTTCTTTCTTTCGTGATTGTGTTTTCGAACTCACAAAGATTTCTTTAGTCGCTTTCTTGCTTGTGCTATTGCTGCATTGCATTTGTGCGAGTTTTGTGTTTCTAGACTCCAGAGGGTAGTAGTGTTTTTTTTGAGACGCTATTCCCTCTCTTTCCAGTGGGAAAGCATGTCGGCGTTTGCCGGGAGCAACGGGAGCTGCAGGTCGCCATACCACGAAAGGGCGAAGAAGGCGGCATCCAAATCGCCAGGTCCTTCTTCTTCTTCTTCGAAGCCTCGAAGGTTCGTCATCGGTGTGCCGCCTCCAACGGTGCTGCGGCCTGAGACTGCGGTTCCCCGCAATTCCGGGTACAGCGACCAGTCGCCCGGCAAAGGTGCTCCTTCTTAGCCTTCTTTCATACTTCTCGTTAGTTTTTGAAATCTTTCAACCATAGTTTCATGAGGATATGGGAGTTAACATCTTTGAAGTGGGGTTGAAGGGGTGCAATTGAATACATGATTGAATTTTTCAAGTCATCTATTCAATTTGTTCAAGCTATGTCCATCCTATTGCAATCTTGGTCTAGATATATAATGAAAACCATTGAAATTGTAATATCTTCATTATAATACATATGTATGTGATATGATATTTCAAATTGATTTTGATCTAATTTCAAACTGATTTCGACTCAATTTTGTCTCCATGTCATTGAAAATTTCAAGTTATCTATTTGATTTGTCTAGGCCACATTCATCCCAGTTGATTCTTAATCCAAATGGGAATGCAATCTCTACCAGATTATAGATCCAATTGGATTTTAATGAAGCTAAATTTTAAGGCTAAGTCCATCTCATATTCACATCTTTCATGTAATTTCATTCATAGCCCTCTGTGCATATGTGAATTGCATGGAGCTTTCTTTTCATTGCTCTGGCTTTGTTTGGTTCCTTTGTCACCTTTCAAGCCTTGACTGATTTTTTCCAATCATGAGCCCTGCAACTTGTTGTGAATTGTACACCCATTAGGGAGGGGAGACTGCTAACACAAGTAATGGCTCTTAATGTCTGTAGAGCTTTTAGCTGGATATGTAGCCTTCTATTCTTGCTGACAGAGTCTTGCATTTTGGCAGCTAAGCTGGATGTTAGGGAACCCAATACTCCAACAAAGACCTCGGAAGTTCATAAGGAGAATAATATGAGTTTTTCACACAATGATCATGCCAAGCACTGTGAGACTCTGCCATCTCGAAAAGGTCGAGTTGCAACTCCTATCAAGACAACAAGACCTTGTTCGGCAGCCACTCCTCTGTTCAGTCCCTCGAAGCCTTACTGTGCTTCACCAAAACATCATCAAAAGGTGCTTGTTGAAAGACCAGCTCATTGCAATGCACATGTAGGAACTGCAAATTCTGGAACAGGTGAATCAGCAAGGATAAGAAGATTACCAGGCAAGATTGAGGTGAACATTGCTCAGCTGCAGACTCGGGTTGAGAAGTTTATGCAACATGATGAAAACCTTGCGACACCTCAAACCCCTGAAAACTCCTCCTCCCAGGTCTTGATCAGTGATGAGACTTCACAAGATGTGCATCTAGAGAAAACATCTTTTTCTCCTCTACCTCAATTGTTGCAGGTTGACTCAGGTGGCGTAGCATTTACAGTTGGGGTTGAACAACCTGTCCAGAAGGTCTTGTCTCCCAAACCTGATTTTATGAGAAAACAGTCTGAGTGTGGAATGGACCTTCTGCAGAATCCAGATTTTGGTTCAGTTGGTACTGCACCTGAGAGTTCTCTAACAGAAATTCTGGCTTCACCAAAAGCTGATATTGTGGATATTTCTGAGCGGAGTAAAGGTGGGGCTACAAGGGTAGAAAGTACATCTGAGACTGCTGAGAGTATTCTACTTTCAAATGATGACATGCTTACTGCAAGGATGAGTTGCAACAATATGGTGGAGCTGGAGGAGGTCAAGGCACCTATTTCCTCTGAATGTATGTCACAATATGTTAAAAGGGGTTACTGTACCTCTATGATAGCTGAGGAAATTCCACCTACACATCAAGATAGCCTTCCTGCAAACACAAGCTGTAGCAATGTGGTGGATACCAGCTCTGAGATTAATGAGAGTGGACCACTTTCAGATCAAGATGACCTTGCTGCAAAGACAAGCTGTGACAATGTGGTAGATGCCCAGGAGGTCACAGAAATAACCTGCTCTGGGTTTCCACCACCAAAAGTCTGTTTCATAGCAGAAGAGTTTACACATGGGAAAGGCGAGTCTGTGACACCAGTAGCTGCTTTGCAAACCATAGGAATACATTGTCCTGTAGACCTTGATATTGAGGAGGAGGATGAGATTGATAATCATGAGCTTTCTTTGGGTTCAAGGTTTCTGACAGGGATGGTGTTTGGCAGTCTGCTTTTGGGATTTGTGTTTGGAGTATTGGCATCTGGCAGTCAAGGGCTTCTACCACAAAAATGGCATGTCAACCCTTTGGCATCAGCATGGCAGAAGTCCTCTATCAGGAAACCAGTCTTGGAGATGTCCAAGAGCATTGAGGGCCTGTGGCAGGATTGCAGTCATACTAGTTCCTTTTATCCAGTTGTAGATCTCATCTCAATTCATAACTGCTATGGTCATGTGAGGATGCAAGTCTACTCGCTTGTCCAACAGATACGATATAACCACTTCAGAGGTTTTGCAGATGCTTATGTGGGTAGCTACCCTTCATTGAGCTTGAGTGCCACAACAGGTGATCATAAAAACCTCCATGAGACTGAGAGTTTAGTTGGACCATGGAACCATCTCACTGGCATTCTCCATCACTTCAGAACAGTTTGTAGTCAACTGTGGATAAAGGTTTCTCAGATCACCACCGACATTGTCTCTCATGGTTTTAAGGTCTGGGTTTCATGGAAGCTCAAGTTGGACAAACTTTCAACAGATGCAGTACTGAATGCTGGTGGAGAGTCTACAGATGGTGTGCAGGCGTCGCTGGCACCATTGATAGACTCAGGCTATCCTGAAGGTGTTGATAGTAAGGCTGAGTACGAGGATGACAACGTGGGGCTCATGGAGTTGCTTCAGATGACTACCCCTGCACTTGTTGTGGAGATGGGTACAATGGATGCATTATTGCTAGATACATTGATAGAAGAGCAAACTTTGCTTGACACACCAGGCATGGAAGGATTTGAGAAAGATCTCTACTCGATCCTCATAAACCCTGTGGTAAGAAGCTTTTGCTGAAAAACTCCATGCAATAATGTTTGATGTATCTGACTGCCCTCTGCATTGTCTCTCAGATTCGTGCAGCATCTTGCAACTGCTATGGAAACATCACAATACCATTATTTTCAACAAGTGGGCAGTCACAGGACATGTGTCACCAATAAATTTGCTTTTGGTGCAGGTGGGTGAGACTTTCTTAAATCTGCAGGAAGAAGCAGCACTCGACATGCCCAGCAATGTAGCAGCTACCACTGAGGACAACTTGAGTGCCTTTGTCAAATCAGATGAAGTCCATTCCAGGCCAACTATTGATACCTCTGTCACAAGCACAAAATTGGTATCAAGCAAGGGAGAGTATAAAGCCAGTATCAGTGTAGATGTCGAGCATCTGACTACTGAATTATCTACAGAAATGGAAGGAATGGCCTCTGATTCATCTGCAGGAGGAAGTGAAATGTGTTTTGATGCCTCCACACCACAAACTGATTCACCAGGATTGACATCATTTGTCGATGAAGACAATGATGTTATCAGAGATGACAATGTTGATGAGCTTCTGGTTCAATCATTGTTGGTTGAGGGAATTGATGGTGCAGAGACTTCTAGATCTCAGTTTGTCATCATTGCCATTGGATCATTTGGTGTGGCTGTGGCTGTATCCTTCTTATTCAAACAGCAGAGGGCTTCAGCACAAACCAAGAGAGAAACAAAACCATCATTCAAGGAGGATCACAAGTGCAATTTACCTGCAGCAACTGATGAACAGCCTCCTGTACCCACAGTGAAATTGGCTACAAGGGCTTCTGTGTATCATAACCTTCCAAAAACCACATGTGCAATCTCATCACCAGCTTATAAGGTCTTGGCTCCAGGAAAATTTGGGTTACAGGAATTTTCCTACAACAGGGCTATGACACCTGCACTGAGTGCCCCGACAGCACTTGCTAGGCCAGCATCCCACATGCAAGAGATGCCGACAGTGAGTGCACCTACTGGATTCTCTACAAAACCAGGGTACATCTCTGACAGGACAGGCATTCAAACTCCCCTGGGAACCTTCATGCCCACTGCACCCCACCTGCATTCTGAATCCAGTATGTCATCAAGTGGGAGTGCAAGTGAGATCTCATCATCAGATGCAAGTGGGAGTGGGAGTGACACCAACTCTGTCATAGAAAGCCAGCTATCTATCATGCCTGATGGATCTCGCCCTCTCGGCAGTTTCACAGCCTATGAACCTGTTGCTATCAATGAGGTACCTATGCAATGCCAGTATTGCATCTACAATTCTTTGAAAAGCATCTAGGACCTTCTCCATTGTGCAGATCACAAGAGACAAGGAGAAGAGACATGTAAGGAAGAGCAATTAAGATAGAACCAAAATATGAGTGGGCTTTAGGGTTTAGGGTCAGAAAGCAGAAAAGCATTTTCCATCAAGCAGAAAAAATGAGAATATAACCCTAAACCCTAAACCATTTCTTTCAAAGTGCTACTCAGTTTGTGCCACCAAAACCAAGTACTTCCAGTCCACTTTTGGAAAACCATACTGTTATGTCACACAGGCCAACCTGGTTTCATAGACCTGACTTTTTCTCTGGGAACTGGGTGTTGCAGGGCACTGGAATTGAGCAATTAAAGCTGACACCTGTTAGAAGGTCAAGCCGCATCCGTAGCCAAGTGGCCTCTCCAGCACACTTTGCATAGAAACCTGTAACTGTTTCAGCTTGACAAAGGTCATAAGTTCACTGGGAGGGTGAGTAAAAGTGATACTTTTGGAAAGCATTTAGAGGTTCTCAGCTCTTCTATCAAAGAACTGAGGGTGCAGGTTGCTGGCAGGCATGGTGAGGACCTTGAATAAGTGGTTTGTAACATTCAGCCCCACTAGCTAAGCTAGTCTTCTATATAGGCAGACAGTGTGCGGACATAATGGTGTCTGATTACTCCCTGCTCAATTCCATTATGTCTACAGAGACTTGTTTCAACTAGATTCAGCATCCATCTCTCAGGTTGGGGTCTGAGGTCAGGGTCTGATGACAGGACATCCAAGAAATCCTCTAGCATTATCGAGAGAATTGAATCCTGTTCTTGAAAGCAAATCTTAATGCTGTTTCATGCAGTTCCAGATCTCAAAGAACTTCCCAAGATGGGAAGAGAATGCCACTCCATGAGTTGTTTCCACATGTGACTCTCCTCTATTGTTGACTTTTGCCAAGATTGCAAGTCACACAACTTAAGCAACTGGCTGTCTAGCTGCTGCTAGTGACAAGCAGAATGAAGGTAATACATGTAGATCAAATAACAAATACTGATGTGAGTATTGGAACTTGTGCGGGGATTGTCTCTTTTCAGACAGGTTGCGAATTGTCATCCACACAGGTTGCTGTGAAGGACAGCATATCTTGGCACAATGTATGGGCCTCATCCCTTTTCCTGCAGATGCAATGCCATCCATCTCTTATCAAATAGTTCAAAACTAATCTCTCTAGGTTCAGTGCTCTAATCTTACAAATATGAGACTCTTTCTTCCTGCTCTTGCTCAGTCTACTACTGTATTGTCCAAAGTCATGGCTACAGGAGTGTCTTCTGAGTTGGGTCTTTTTTCGGTCACATAGCTCCCTCTAAGTGGGTGCTTGGATTTGTTGTCACAAAGGTAATCCCATCAATCACTTCAATTTAACTTTCAGTTTTTCTTCATGGCAAACTTTCTCCAGGAAAAAAAAGGCAAATAAATAATAACTCCATTGAGAATTTGGATTTGTCAGTCTGCTAAACTATGCACAAAGATTGATTCCAAGTCGTTTCTATACTTCTGGAAAATGTAACAGTGGAGCCAGCATTGTGTACTGTTTGAACCTCTGTTGAATCCCTGCTTCTTCTGGTGGAATTTAGGCTGAAGTGTTTTTGCTCCCTGATTGCAGCAGCAGCTTAAACAAGCAGCTAGTCATGTAATATCTCTGCCCTAAGTATGGATCAGAAAAAGAAAATAAATGAAAAGATGAAAGGACAGAGCTACCCTACAAGTCATTGTGTAGTCTCTCCCCTTGGGTGCAGAGCCAACAAAAAGGTCAAAGACAAATGTTGTGAGTGTATGTGTAAATGCAATGAAAATAAATTTGTATAATAACTGTACAAAAATGTAGAGACCAATTACATCTATGTTATCTACTGCCAGAAATTTCTTAGTGTATTTCAAGCCTACCTTGAAAAATGATAAGTTTCACTCCTGTCTGCATTAAGCATCTTCCAGATTCAAGGAGGCACTCTTTCATTTTAGGAATATTAGTGTCCAGAGCATAACCAGGATTCATGTACCACCACCACCCTTGGAGTAGCTTTGGGTGGTACATTTATTTTGGTAATGCCCTGGACCTGGGGACTTACCTCAGATTCTGTGCCCATCATTCCATTTGCACTTCTAAAAATCATTACTCTTTAAAATAGTGTAAATGCTTTTTTTGCATGTATTCAGCCATGTCAATAATTAGGCTATTTTTTATTGAACCCCAACAGTCGCATTATCACTTTGTAGTTTGTCAGTTCAATGCTTTCATCTTCAATAACAGATTTCATGTTTCATTTCCAACTTTTACATTGCATGTGACTATGCTCTCATTATATACACTTTCACAAATCAACTGTTTTGCATGGGATAAAATGGCATTACAAAATTCACAAATGTGGAATTGGAATTTTTATACCTGAGCTATAAATAAATTAGTTTTACATTTACACTTATACAGCAAATAGCCTAAACCATAACATTTTCCTTCTTCTCCTCCACAGATGTCTTCAGCACAAAGATGGTAGAAACCATCACCTATTCCCAAAGCCTGACCAACAACACTAGTGTATCTTCAAATTGTAGCCAACCAACCCCCAAACAGAACCATTACTGTCCTCAAGAGAACAGATTAACATCTCAGACTAATCAACTTAACAATTGAAATTGAGGTTTTTATAAGTAGATTACTTTTCTTTAATGGATTCCTCTTCCTTCACCCCAGAGCTGCATAAACTACACATCTGAAAAAAATTGTGTACTTTTTGAACAATTGCATGTTTGAACTCCTTCGCTGAAACACAAGTTATTCATAACAGGAGTTCAACGAAATTGGTCTGTGAGTAAAAATAATGAGCTTTTTAGACACTAATTTATGTGGGTAATTGTGACAACAAGAAGATCCTGGTTCTCGAAGCTTTCAAAGATGATGCTGGGGCAGGTGTGCAGACAAAACAGATAAGGATTTTGGAACTTGGAATAACTGGTAAATGACAAAAATCAGGAAATATTTTAAGCAAGATTGATCAAGTTTCTGACAATTTCGGGAGAGTAATGATGTTGGTGACACCATTCTTCCTCTGCCACTACTTGTATGTGTGTGCTACTGAGTCCCTTGTGTGCCAGAGAACAATAGACTGTAAAACGTTTTGATCGGTGTCTTTTGCCAGCCCGCTGTAACTCCAGCCATTTCTCTCAACCCACCTATTTCAGGAACTCTTCTAATCCACTTCCTCCATTCGGCTGCCTTCGTCAACATCCTCTTCCAATGGTGGAATTTCAGTCTCATCATCAACACCAGTTGCATTCTCTTCATCAATGCTGAGCCCTAGCTTGATCATCCGGTGAATGCGAGTTCCAAATGTGTTGGGTTCTTCAAGACTGAATCCAGAAGTCAGAAGTGCTGCACATGAAAACAAGGCAGGAGTAAATCATTTGAGTTCTCAAATTTCCAGGGGGATGATCTTGACATGAACAACAAAATTCCCAAGCTGGGTGGGTCTGATTTTAAGCCATGGCATCTAAAGAACTAACAGGTGGAGAAAACTTGCTGATTTCTTCCTCACAAAATAGAAGATGCAGCAGGTAAATAACAAACCAGTCTCAAAAAGCAGTAAGACAAGGTCCTTCACGGTCTTGTCAGACTTGTCAGCATCAGCACGCTTGCGTAGCTCAATCATGACTGCATTGTCAGGATTGATTTCAAGAGTCTTCTTGCTGCTCATGTAGCTGCCCATGCTGCTATCACGAAGTGCTTGTGCCTTCATGATACGCTCCATATTCGCACTCCACCCATACCTACATCAAGCACTTTTAACCCCCAATTCAAATTTCCTCACAAACTATGTGCCTAAACCCTAAATCCTATTGTGCCTGCAAACTGCAAACAGATACAAGAACAATGTTGCCATGTTAGAAAAAATGTCAAAGAAGAGGACTTACTCCCCAGTGACAAGACAGCATGGGGAATCCACAATGCGGTCTGACACCAGAACTTTCTCCACCTTCCCTCCTAGAATGTCCTGCACAAATAATAGTTCCAGTTAGGCTAGGAAATATTGCAAGAACATACAGAACCCTCCCACCTCTGTAATTGTGTTCCACCACAGTAATTTGTGTAATAGATGAAGATCTGCTCACCTCATCAACAGGCTCAGGGCCTATCACTTTGTATAGTTCTCAGCATGAAAGCAATTGCAAAACATGAATAATCCAAACCTTCATAAGCTTGCAGAGCCCCTCAAATTGAGCCTTGATCTCCTCTTTCTTCTTTGCTTCCTCTTCAGTCTCATCCAGCTTCAATCCCTGTGGTCACCAGATTTGGAACAGTAAATGCAGTGCACATAAGACACAGAAGACTTATTACATATGTGTGAAAACACAAGGTCTAGATTTAGCGGTCTAGAATAACTTCCTACCATCAAAAAGCCCAATTCACAATCAGAGAGCTAAATTTCTGAAGCACAAACCTCATACAAGATGCATGAAAGATAACTGTACCTCTTTTGTGGAAGAAACCAGTTTCTTTCCATCATATTCCTTCAACTGCTGCACTGCACTCCAGAAATAACACTGTATACAGTTAGTTATGCTCCAAAAACAAAATTGGAGGCAAATAGTTTATCCACAAAAAATGAAGATTGCACAATAATATACTATCAGATACAATCTAAGAAGAGACCATGCCACCATGCTTGCACACCTGCATACTCATCTATTGGGTCAACCATAAAGAGAACTTCAAGACCACGCTTTTTTAACTTCTCCAGGAATGGAGAGTTCTCAACTGCCTTGCGGGATTCCCCTGTAATATAGTAAATATCACTCTGTCCTTCCTTCATGCGAGTTACATAGTCCTTCAAAGAAGTGAATTCCTCACCAGACTTCGTTGATTGATACCTCAAAAGATCTGAAATGCCACAGATTCACAGTACCATTACTAAACTGAAATGTTGGAAAACTGTGAAAGAGTCCACTGCCAGTCAATTCAAGCATATCACAACAACAGGACGCATGAAGCAACTGATCACCTAGCAAACACAGAATAAATACCTGCAAGTTTGGAACGGTTGGCAGAATCCTCATGAATCCCAAGCTTCAAATTCTTTCCAAATGACTCATAGAACTTGTCATAGTCTTCTTTGTTCTCAGAAATCTCAATGAACATCTCTATACATTTCTTGACTAGATTCTTTCTGATAACCTGCAGACAACACCAACGCTAAAAGATAAGACACCAACGTTATAATATCATTTGCATCCAGGGTCGTGACAGTCATAAGTGGTTACTTCTGCAAAGGTAGTCACAGAAAGTTTCCAAAATGAGAGCCACATTTGGCCACAAGAGGAAAACAGTTGTACTCCCAATCCAAGACAGTCATGACATCCAATTTCCATTCATGAAAGTAACATTCTAGCTTTTCCTAACAAAAATTTAACTGACTACTGTTACAACCCTGGTAGAGATCTTGCTTCAGAGAGATTCCCATAGAATAAGTTACCATATATACAAGGAATAAGATGTCCCTGTTCATTTTCATCCCCCTGTTACTCAATCAGCGTAAGGCACAAATACATCATGATAGTGCATCAAGAAAATGGCAAGGAAAAAGTGTCAGCATATCACAATACACAGTTTTGTCAATAAAATTCCATGCATGCTACATTTTCCTTACAGAAACAAGTGATCTACTGTGACAAGTCTAGCTGTGAGAGTGCATCAGAGAGATTCCCATAAAACATTTCAGCATCCTAGGATGTAAAAAGGTTGTTAATATTATTCACATCATTTTCCCCCTCTACAAAGCCATAATCAAACATTACATATTTAAGATGGAAGTACTCATAATACTCATGGGTATCGAGATATGGCTGTACTAACAATCAAGAAAACCATGACCAAATAAAATTTTATTCAGGAAAAACTATCAGGTAAGGATTGAAGAATCAGGAAAAGGAAGAACAGAGAATGGAAGGACTACAAAAAAAAGCAAGATAAATTAGGGTTTAGACCTGCTGACTTCATAAGCTCCCTACTGTCGTTATAGGCAAGTGTAAGATCCAGGTACCTTCAGAATCTTGTTTTGCTGCAGCATCTCACGAGAGATGTTCAAAGGAAGGTCCTCTGAGTCAACAATGCCCTTTACAAAGCCAAGGTACTCAGGAATCAATTCCTCGCAATTGTCCATAATAAACACTCGTCGAACATAAAGCTTGATATTGTTTTGCTTCTTGCGCCCATCAAACATGTCAAAAGGAGCTCTCTTAGGCACAAAGAGCACTGACTTGAATTCCAGCTGCATAACAAGAAACAAAGGTCCTGATAGAACATTAGAAGGAGAAGGTGTTCTATTAAAATATTGCACAAAAACCTGAATAATTCCACAAATATAACCTCTTTTCTGTGGAAACAAGTACATTGTTACTAGTCAGAATCAATGCGAGCAAAGGAATTGTGAAGATGGTGAAGCTTTGGGGTTCTTCAGTTCAACTTGGGGGGGTTAACAACCTGGCCTTCAACAGAAAAATGCTTGACAGCCAGATGCTCTTCCCAGTCATTTGTCAAGCTTTTGTAGAAGGCAGCATATTCTTCTTTGGTAATCTGGTCTGGTTGCCTCATCCAAATAGGTTTCTGCTTATTCATCACAGCCCACTCATGTGACACTTCCTTGACCTGCAAAGAAAAAGAAGTTCTCAATCAGTGAGGAATGCCCCTCATGAGAATTCAGAAATCTCCATACTCACAATTAAGAGGGTCAAAACTAAGGTTCAAAAAAAGACTTCCAGATGAGACTGAAGAACCAAGAAGAACAAAAGCACAAAGGGTACACCTTGAACTAAGAACAATAAAACTAGCACTATAAACATTAGTGACAGGCCTATCAACAGCAACATGTATAATAGCAATTATTTATCACAACCAACCCGCTGCCTTCCTCAGTTCCCTGGAGTGGATGTACACCAGTGTAACCACTAGCCGGCATAGTAAGTTTCTGCTGCAAGTCTGGACTCACGGGGAATACTCAGCCATGATACTGGCTAGTATCTTACAACATAGTAGGGGGAAAAATAGAGATAAAAAGCAGTTGGGGGGGGGGATAAAAGAAGAGTATGCACAATAGGAAGAAAAAACAGAATATAACAGACAAAAGGGAAAAGACAATTGTGGACCAAATAGGCTTCAAAAGCAATCAGTTAAAACATGACTCAAAAGGGGGTCTAGATGATAGCATACAGTTGACATGAGATGTAAGCTTAAGTGAACAATTTAGGTCAAACCTTCTTGGTTTTCTTGGCCTTCTCCTTCGTCTCTTCATCATCAACATCTTCAATCTTTCCTTCCTCCACCTCTTTCTCTTCTGCTTTATCACCTTCCTCATCCTCATCATCAGACACCTCCTTCTCAGTTGTCTTCTCTGTCCAGAGAGAGATGGGGTAGCTGATGAACTCTGAGTGCTTCTTAACAAGATCCTTCAATTTTCTCTCCTCTAAATACTCCAGCTGATCTTCCTTGAGATGCAATATGATCTTAGTTCCCCGACCCAACTCCTCACCTGTCCAAGGGACCACCTTGATCAGCCAATTGATCTTTCCAGTGCTTTTTCCAAAACAGAACAGGAATTACTTAAAATAAACAGGTGTTAGACAATTGGTAGACATGCACATGAAAAAAGTATCAATAGCTGGAAAAGAGAACAAGTCAATTGAATAATGTTTCGGTCTTCTAGGTGGCCCACAGCTCAGAATTTGACTACAACTGAAAATCATGATTGTCAGTGACAATTCAGACTGTATTGCAATGTCTTTTCATCACAGCTGTTCCAGCTCCACCAAGTATCAAAACTCTCCCATGTAACAAGTAATTTTGGCTGCTCATCTAACATGATGGGGGATGACAGGTCAGATGTGCTACCAGTATCTCTCCGAACAGTGAAAGAACCACCAGCCTGGGACTCCCACACATACTGCTCATCATCATTATGACGTGTGTGTACAACAACTTTCTCTGCAACCAGATATGCAGAATAGAAACCAACTCCAAACTGTCCAATCATGCTTATATCAGCACCAGCTGTAAGGGCCTCCATGAAAGATTTGGTCCCAGATCGTGCAATAGTCCCAAGATTGTTCACCAGATCTGACATGAAGGAACAAAGACACATGCACATTACAGTATATATACACATCCAATTTCACTCAATAGTGTGTGCGAGGAGACCAACACATTACCATCATCACTGAAGCCCAATGCAATGAACAATGGATAAGAATAACCATAAGAGCCAACACCAAGAGTTTTGTGTCTGATCAATATGTGCAACAACAGGACAAGCATTATCACACTGGTAACAGGGCTCTCACCAGCCTTGGTCATGCCAATCCCAGAATCAACGATGGTTATGGTATTTGAGGCCTTGTCAGGGATTATATGAATGAAGAGCTCAGGCTGTGAGTCAAGCTTGCTTTTGTCTGTAAGTCCTTCAAAACGGATCTTGTCCAAGGCCTATCACATCAACATTCACAGGTGCAACTTGAAAGATAGACTCCAAAGCACACCTCCTCTGCAAAACCGAGCCAAAAGCTCACACCAGTGATGCCATGCTGCACTCTTGCCATACATTTTAGAAAGGATAAGAACTAACTCTTGGGAAAAGGAACTGCATTTATTAGACACGAGAGCTCCATCGGAGTCAATACACCAACAGTTAATGTCAGCAACCAGATGGAAACCCTAAAAAGAAACAGCAGGAAAAAGAAGAGGACACAAAGAGATACACTGCAGAGGAGAAAAGCTTACGTCGGAGGCATTGGAAATCAGCTCTCTCAAGAAAATCTCCTTGTTGCTGTAAAATGTATTGATAATGAGACTGAGCAGTTGATTGATCTCTGCCTGGAAGGCAAATGTCTCAACCTCGCCCACCTGCTCTCCTCCATCGATAACCGCCATATTCGCCGAGTCCCACTCCAAAGCTCCAAGAGTTATGTCCTGCTCCAAATTCTTAACATGAGTGTTTTCAAGAAAACAAGCTAATGCAATACAGTGTACCCCGTCACAACCCTCAGACGTCCCTATACAAGCACAATGGCATTCCCAGAAAACCTCGGGAAATTTTCTTAAAGTGTCAATGTATGCTGAAACACCGAGAAATAAACATACCGGTCCTAATCTAGTTCAAGACCTAAACAAACGCTAAAAAAAAAATTAAAAATTAAAAAAACGATACATGCATCTCTACTTCAAAACCGTTCAAGTCAAACCAAAACATCCATTCAAAAATAGCCCTTACCAAAAACACAGAGACGGGGAAAAAAACAAAAAAAAAAAAAACACCACTAACGTAATCCTAAACTCCTCAATGCGAGCTTCTCAAAACAAAAACCGGCCAAAAGCCGAGTAAACATAATTGAAGAAACTCCAGTTACCAAACATATACAAAAACAAAACTGAACAAATCACGTTAATGAACACAGAGAGAGAAAGAGAGGACACAACTTTCAAGTTACTTGTTTCACCAATACATTGTTCTTTTTTTTAAAAATTTAACATGGCAAGGAAGCTGAGAGAGTGAAAAATGCGATTATTATACTCACAGGAGACGAAGAGCAGAGAGAGAGGAGCTCGTTACAGCCGAGATCAGGTGAGCCGCAAGACAAAAAGACGAAGAGAGGATCGGAGGCGCGCTTTCCCTCTCTTTCATCGTCCCGCGCGCCCTAGGTTTGGATACGTTAACCGTTTTCTGGCCGTCCGATGAACCAGTACTGCAAAGGCGGTAAGATCGACGGTGCCCAGAAGATGAGGAGGGCGCACAAATTCACGTGAGAATGGCGGGGAGATTCGTCCGTACTTCTTGTCACTTCGTTTGGGACGTGAAACCGACTTTTTAAGGGGAAAAACTGTTTCAACGGATTTAATCTCATTTAAAGACTTACATAATTGTTTTTAAAAAAATAGAATGGGGCTTTTTCTCTTTTTAAAAAATAGGTAATTAAACTTTAGTAATAATTAATTGTGAACTTGTTACCTAACTACATAATTTCTCCTTCCAAATTTAGTTTTTATAATTTAGTTGAATTTTCAATCACAAAAATTACTCATAATAACCTCCCCCCAAAAAATTATTAGTGTATTTGGAGGTAAAGCTTATTATAGAGCCTAAAAACCCATCGGTCTTTTTTTCTTTTTTCTTTTTTTTTGAAATTATTACATTTTCCATGATCTATTATGCTATTGTCATATGAGTAATGAAATCTATTTAGAGTGTATAACTTATCATAATAATTATGATGATTTTCATCAACATGTCAACTTCATATTTTCCACAAAAAATTTGTTTCACTATTTTGAGGATTATTTAATAAGGAAACTAACCTAACCGTAGGGTAAGAAGGTATTTTGGCAAAGCTCGGCCAATTGGGATTTAACCTACACAAAATTCAATATATCTCCCACAAATTCAAGTAGATATTCCTTCCTTCCTTCAACTACTTGGTGATGACACAAATTCAATACATTTCAACCTTCAAAACGCATCACAAATGTCTCAATGTCACTCCCAATATCTCCATCATACCATTGGAATTGATCATCAACATCAACTACCTCTTTATTCATAGACAACCCAACCCCCTTGGATGGTGGGAAGAGCAACCTTGACCTTAAGTGAATGATGAACAACAAGCAACTACGGTAACCATGTAATGTCTCTAGTCTCTACCTTGGCATGCATGAATGTTGTTGCCATTGTCATGTTAGGCGAGTTTTGTAGTAGTGTTGGCCGGTTATTAGAAATTTTCATAAATATTCATTGGTTATCAATCTTTGTATATACCCACTTACTTGATGTATACCCACTTACGTTGATGAGGGTGAAATTTTCAAATAATTTCTTTTTATAACCTTTAGTTTTTTCCTGAAAAATATCAATTTCTTTGAAAATTTTGAAAATAATTGAAATTGATGGTTTTTTTTATATAATAAAACCCCTTTATAATTTTGCCCTTGGTTACCTTTTTTTTTTTTTTTTGGTGACATTAATGAATTGTGATTTAAACATGTATAGTCACATTCCATATAAATCCTTACAAGATTATGATTATAGGCAAAGAAAAACTTTGCAAAATGGCTTTTTTATGCTAGAATAAAGGTGTCAATTGTTTAAATTTCTTATATGGGTTATTTTAAACTATATTATGCATTATTAGACTTGAAGAAGGTTGTGATGTTTGCCTGTTTTGATGTGACAATTTACATTAAATTTGAGCTCTTTGACTATTAACTTGTGTATTTTGTCAAATAGATTTTTTTAAATTAAATTTTTATGTTTTTTTAACAAGGTTACATATCTTTTGTTTGTTTGCACTAAAAAGTTGTTATTTTTTCTTTTCTCTTCAACTAGATTCATTGTTGTTAGTATGCACAATTTGAACACAAAATAACACTAACATTGCCAAAAGGAACTAAAATTAACAAAACCCTAATATTTGCCTTAAATTTCTCCCATGATAATCACATTTTTTAAAAAAAATTGCAAATATTTTATGCTATTAACAAGTGTGATAATGATTCTAAAAAATAGTATTTCTTATTAAAATGGATGGTTACCAAAAAATGTGTGACACAAACAAGAATGTGATTAAAATGGGCGTGATTAATACCAAGTCATTGTAAAAAACTAGAAGCAATAGTTCTTTAATTTTTAAATTATTTGAGGACTAGACCAATGGTTATTCAAAAAGTCAAATAATTATTCAACACTTGAAATTCATGGTTGACTTTTAACAATTCTTGAATGCAATGCTAACTTTTTGTCCGATGGTTATAATTGACAATTTGATATGTTTATCAAAATTTAACACAACCAAACAAACTTCAAACTTTTATGGACCATTATTCCATGAAGCTTCAATTTAAACAACAATTTATGATTATCATATTGATCATGTGTGGACAAATATGCCCATTCAACAATGTATATCAAAAAAATTTGACACATATTAAATTGACCATAAGCCAATATATTTTACATATAAACTCCCAAATTATGTCCCATAATATCATCACATAAATAAAAAATAACCATTCCTCTAAAAATCATTATCAAAAATGACCAAAATCAAATAATGGTGAAAGGGTTAATGTTGAAGGTTTCTATATCATTATTACACAAAATGGTTTTCTTATGTTTACATTGAATGTTACGACAATATATTTAACTCCCAAAAAGGTGAATGTTTCATCTAAAGTGAAATGTTTTGACATTGTAATCCAAAAATGATCATTTATGTACAAAAGTCATGAGCTTTTATTGAAAGAATAAAAAATACAATTTGGGAATGAATACATTTCAATGTGTGGTTCTTTGCAAACAACACATTTCTATGGCAACACTTGGATCAATTTGAAAAAAATCATTTGTAATGGTTGAAAAATAAAGAGATTTTTTTTTTCTTGACACAAGAAAATGACATATATGTCAAACCATGATTATACACACTAATAGGGTCAAAAGTCAAATAATCAAACGTCAATCCTTGGGTTTGGTGTATAGTACATGTTGTAGCCAATTGAATTGGAAATTGTGTTCTTGTTATATAATATGGAAAAAAGTTGAACCAATTTGAATATATTTTGGTATGGGTTTTATTGGTGTCCATGTACAATGTATTTCATTTGTGTACACATGTGCATTATTGGATGTTGTGAATTGACCACATTTCAAACTATTAAATAATATCCAATTTGAATTAAGTAATGTAATTAAGCCTTGAAATATTCAATTTGCACCTTTTACTAGACAATCTTGCATTACATAATTACCAATGCAAAGTTCAACCAATATGGTTTTTTTACCCAAATTTATGAATGCAAGTCACATGTGAAGTTTGCATCCTTTTGCAATTGAAATGATTGAAGACATGTATCATGATGTTTCGTTTTGTATTGTGTATACATCCCTATCAATTCAAAAGAAAATTAATTCATTATGTTTTAGTGTCACTTCATTTGTATAAAACAAGTATGAAAATTTTGCATCATTTGGTGGTGTATGGAACCATTGATTAATTAAGGTATGCACAATAATTGGTGATTGTGTAGCAATTCAAAAACAATTTACAATGTTAATGAATTGTTCATCACTTTGGTGCATCACTTGTTTCAATACACTTGAGTTTTTCCATTGAAAATTTTGGATCTAATCTATCAATATTTTTTATTTTATTTTTGAAATTTCTTGTATCACAAATTGGTTGAACTGGATAAAAAATTCAACGATAATGATATCTAGATGTCAAAAGAATTTTGTACAAATGCATTTAATTGATCTTAATCAAAGGTCAATAAATTTTAATATCTTTTTATTTATTGATGACATTTCATCTAACACTATCAATTATAATCGATCCTTTTTTAAACCAAATTGTCTAATTGTTACAAACCCAAAGATGGTAATTTTTATAATGAAAAGGTATAGAAAGACTTGAATTAACTGTGGCTTATCAATGTTAAATGTTGTTTTTTAATGTATGACATGAAAGAATGTTTTTTTTTGAAAGATTTGATTCAGGGTGTATCTTGTAAAAAAGTGATAAACCTTGAATTAATGTGAAACTTTTCCTTATACCAGCACCTCTAGTAATGAACAAATGGATTGATTCATCTTGATTTTGTTTTCTCCTATACATGACATTCATTATTCAAGTTTTAAAATAATGAATAAAATTATTTGATAAACACAATTTGATCATTTGCTTGAATATTATTTGAATCATGAATAGTGGAATCACCTTTGCATGGCTTCACAACATATATACTCACATAATTAATATTATACAATGCCACTCATGACCTACAATTAATAATAGTTTGTGGTGGAGGTCCAATGCTTACATTAGGAAATTTATTGATCCATATGTTTCTGTAATTTCTTGTTGCTAATTCAGAGGCTTATGATTCTATGTTAACCAATTGAAATTTGATTACATGTGCATTGTTATCACTAAAATTGTATGTAATTTTTTCTCACTAAATTGATTTTTATTTCATCCTTCATGTCATGTGGAATAATCTTGTTTTCATTATTAAAATAAGGAACACACAATAATAATCATCCTTTATAGTAAATTTCTAAGTCGCAATGCTCATTATAATGAACATAACATATTATATGAAGTTTTTTTCTTTTTTTTGGATATTCATTATGTGGCAATCTACAACAAATTCAATGAAAACATATTAGACAAAATGCTAGGCCCTTTCACAAATTTATCAACAATGGCCTAGGGTGCATAATATTTGTAGAATCCAAAGGAAATGATTTCAATGATTTTAAATACACTTTTCAATACAAATGCATGTTCTTACAATGGGGATGTATTAATAAATTTGAATATTTTATATTCATGGTATAATGGCATAGACAATATTATATATGTAACTAGTGGTGGTGACATTTGTTGAGCATTAAAAAAAACATTTCCCATCCTTCAAATATGAATACATGTTTGTGTTTTTTTTTGAATTGGTAATTATGGGTTTTAATTCTTTTATTACCATTTTAATCTATTTTTGTTAAATAAAACATACCATAATTAACTACATTGTAAAGGTTAAATATGAATTGAATATCTATATTTGCTTGCCAAAACTTTTCGACATGAATTCCAAAGGGATTTATGTGTATATTTTTACATAATCTTTGCAAAATGATTTTGGGTTTTTTTAATTTCACGTTTAATGCATTAATCATTAGAAGAAAAACATGTATTTTCGACTACTCTTTGCAACTAAATTTTAGTCGCAAGAGACATTTTGCAACTAAAATCCTTTTAGTTGCCTAAGACAAGTCACATGTGAAAACTAGTCATAAATGACAAAGAGTATTGTATGAAAGAAAAAGTCAACAAATACATTTCATCCTTGGACTCCATTGTATACGTATTGTCACATGCGACTAATATGCAATTATTTTGGTCACAATTGAAGGCAAATCATGTGTTGCCACATGTTTTAATATATGATTATTATTATTATTATTATTATTTTGAAATAATCTAAGATGTTCAATTCAAAGACTTGGATGATCTTATATTATGGCATGTGGCCCAATGTAAATATGCCATGTGGCATTAAAAAATTAATTTAATAAAATATTAATATTACGTTGGTAGGTACCTAGGTAGGTACATAAATAGGTGCCTACAATCCTTACCTACCTACCTACCTAGGTAAAAAAGTAAATAGATAGGTTCTACCTTCCTATGTTAAATACCTACTCATATAGGTAAGTACTTAAGTAGGTAGGTACATAGGCTGACCTAGATGGGTAGGTTAAACTAGGTACCTAGTTAGCTAGATAGATAAATAGGTTAGGGAGGTATGTACTTTAGAATTGTGCATTATTTTTTTTTTTTTTTGTGTTGAGCCTTTTGATTAGCTCATCCCATGTGCACAAACTTTTTAACGTGAAATTGCATAGGCACACCCCTTTGTTTATATAGTGTTCAAAATACGAATGGAGAACAAACAATATGGGATAAGTTTTGAAATTGCAACTTCCTTACAAACTAAGTTGTAATTCCAAAACTTTCTTCATCCCTTATTTTCTAGGGTTTTTAGATTTTTAAACAATTCAAGTTCTAGATAATTAAATAATCATTTAATTCATAATGATGAAATTTACATATATTTAAATTATAAACTATACACTACAAATATTCAATATTCATTATCAGTTACTTAAATAAGTAGTACCTTTTTCATATTTGACAAACTAGCTATCGAGTTACTCACAAGTTATTAATACATAACTCATAAATAATAAAATATTTAAAAATATATTAATTACTTTACAGAATTTGATCGAGCTATATATAATATAATTAATATGAAATTAATTTAATGACTATAATTTAAAATTATATATTTTTAATATTTATTTTAAAATTATATATAATGAATTAACAATTGTTATTAAAAAGTAAATTCTTACACAAAATTTTGAAGAATTATTATTCAACTAATTACATTATTTATTTTATGATAACATTTATTTTTGTAAAAATTATTATAGGTCAAATAATTTTTTTCTCTTCATAATTATTAACTATAAATATAATAATTTCTTAAACATAACATTAATTTTCATAATTATTGTAAAATTACTATAAAATATTTATCATAGATGATTAATCACAAAAAGTTTTAAGATAATATTATTGTATAATAATTTGTGAAATTAAAATCAGTAAAATAATTATGCACATACTAATTAATTCTTATATGAAGTAATTACAATGATTTTAAAGTAATATCACATTAATTTAATTAATTAATTTCTTTTAATATAAGAATATAAATTATATAATATACAAATCTATGTCATAACAATAATTATTTAGTGTCACCTAGATTTAATAAACATAATCATTTATAATTATTTATAAAAGTGATTTATTATGGATAGCACTAGTAGAAAAAACCGTTGAAATTCAATCAATAATTTTTTGAATTAAAATATAGATTTAAGATTCCAAAATAGTAATTCAGAATTCAAATATCAGTTTTTAGAAGTTTTTTGAAGTTAAATAACAAACTTCAGAATTGAAATGTTAATTTTCAGATTCAAATAATAATATTCAAAATTAAAATTTGCATTTGAAGACTTAATTAATAATTTTCTGAATTGAAATATTAATTTTGAGAATCCAAAATAATAA
>Ga0116227_10005334_pt1 | contig 27161 bp, 24 predicted proteins | sample S1TSphgellanicum_FD_89693 | JGI IMG/M metagenome (GOLD analysis project Ga0116227, IMG submission 89693) | Host-associated microbial communities from peat moss isolated from Minnesota, USA - S1T2_Fb - Sphagnum magellanicum MG | ecosystem: Host-associated > Plants > Peat moss > Unclassified...
ACCGACGTGGTCGTCGTGGACAATTTTTCCACGGGACGCGACGAGAATCTCGCGGAAGCCGCCGGGCGAGTTCTGGTCGAACGGTGCGACGTCAACGAGACGACGCGCTTGACGGCCCTCTGTCGCGGCGCCGACGTCATCTTCCACCTGGCCGGTCTTGCCGACATCGTTCCGTCGATCGAGCGGCCGATGGACTATTTCCGCGCGAACGTGGACGGTACCGCGAGCGTCATGGAAGCCGCGCGCGCCGCCGGCGTTCGCCGAGTCGTCTATGCGGCTTCGTCATCCTGCTACGGAATACCGGATGCCTACCCGACTTCTGAAACGGCTGAGATCCGGCCACAATATCCGTATGCGTTAACGAAGTATCTCGGCGAACTCGTCGCCCTTCATTGGGCCAAGGTGTACCGGATCCCGACCGTCTCTTTGCGGCTGTTCAACGTATTCGGCGTTCGTTCGCGCACGTCCGGTACGTACGGGAGCGTCTTCGGGGTCTTTCTCGCGCAGAAGCTGGCCGGCAAGCCGCTGACCGTCGTGGGTGACGGCACACAGTCACGGGACTTCACCTATGTGTCGGACGTCGCTCGCGCCTTTGTGATGGCTGCGGAATCGGATCTCAGCAACGTCGTCCTCAATATCGGAACGAGCAAACCCCAGACGGTGAACCGGCTGGTCGAACTGATCGGTGGCGACGTCGTGCAAGTGCCGAAACGGCCGGGCGAACCGGACTCGACGAACGCCGATACGCGCCGAGTAACTGAACTGCTGGGGTGGCGGCCGGAAGTCTCCTTCGAGCAAGGCGTGGCAAACGTCTTGGCAGACATCGAGTACTGGCGAGCCGCTCCGGTGTGGGACGAGCAGTCGATCGCCAGAGCGACCAAAACCTGGTTCGATCAACTTGTGGAGGCTCCGACATGATGCGATCCGGCAATCGTACACGTCTGGCAGATAAGATCCTCACGCTCGACGAGCTCGCGCAGCGGGTCGCCGAGGTGAAACAAGCGGGAAAGCGGGTCGTTCTCTGCCATGGCGTCTTTGATCTACTTCATTTCGGACATATCAAGCATTTCGAGGAGGCGAAGGCGCAGGGTGATCTGCTCGTCGTGACGTTAACGCCGGATCATTACGTCAATAAAGGCGTCAACCGCCCCGCCTTTACGGAGAACGTGCGCGCGCAAATGCTGGCGGCAATCGAACTGATCGACTACGTCGCGTTGAATCGCTGGACGTCTGCCGTGGAAATGTTGGCTTTAGTCGCGCCAGATGTCTATGCCAAGGGACCGGACTACAAAAGCCACGAAGCCGACGTTACTCGGAAGATCACGGAAGAAGCCGCTGCCGTCGCGAAGGTTGGCGGTCGGATCTATTACACCGAGGATATCACCTTCTCCAGCTCGACCCTGATCAATCGCTACATGTCGTCCTTCCCGAAGGAGGTGGATGACTATCTTACCGGCCTTCGTCTCCGGTTCAGGGCGTCCGACGTCCACCAGGCACTCGACAAGCTTCGAAACCTCCGCGTGCTCGTTGTCGGCGAAGCGATCGTCGACGAGTATATCTATGTCGAGCAAATGGGAAAATCGGCGAAGGAACCTGTCCTCGCGATGCGCTATGCGTCGCAGGAGCAATTCGCCGGTGGTTCCCTCGCCATAGCCAACCACGTTGCGAATCTCGCGGACGAAGTGCACCTGGCGACGTTCCTCGGGGCTCGCGACTCCCGTGAGGCGTTTATTCGCGAACGTCTCGCACCCAATGTGAAGCCGACCTTCTTCTACAAAACCGATTCACCAACGATAATCAAGCGCCGGTACGTGGAGTCGCATCTCCTCTCAAAGCTCCTAGAGGTGTATATTTTTAACGATGAGCTCTTGAATGCCGGCGATGAGGGACTTTTTTCCTCTGAGTTGGAGCGAATCGCCGCTAGTTATGACCTCGTTATCGTCGCCGACTACGGTCACGGCATGTTCACGCGCTGCGCCATCGATGCGCTTGAGAAGAACGCGAGATTCCTGGCCGTTAACACGCAGCAGAACGCCGCGAACGTTGGTCTGCATACGATCTCGAGGTACTCGCGCGCCGATTTTCTGTGCACGAACGAAGGGGAGCTACGAGCCGACGCGCGCGCGCGAGTGGGCGCACTTGAACCGCTGATCATCGCCCTCGCTAACCGTTTGAAAGTCCAGAACACCTTGGTTACGCGAGGCAAGTCGGGCGCGGTATTCTACCGTATGAGCGAAGGCTGGTCCCGCGGTCCTGCATTCGCGCAGAGCGCGGTGGATCGCGTCGGTGCGGGAGACGCGGTGCTCTCCTGGACCGCGCTGATGGCTGCCGCGGGGCTTCCCGGAAGCATGATCGCGTTTGTTTCGAACGTAGTGGGAGCGCAAGCTGCGCAAATCGTGGGCAACCGCAATGCGGTCGATCGAATCGCGACGTACAAGTTTATCGAGTCACTGCTGAGGTAGAGGCAAGGTGCATGGAAAATCGTAAGAATCGGAAGGTATTGGTGACCGGCGGTGCCGGTTACGTGGGCTCGCGGCTCGTTCCGAAGCTTCTGGAAGTGGGCCATGAGGTGAGAGTCCTCGACCTGTACCTGTATGGTGAGCAAGCGCTGGAAAATGTACGTGGACATCGATGCCTCAGCGAGGTGCGCGCCGATGTGCGCGATCCGATCGCCGTGGCGCACGCGATGCGCGGCATGGACACCGTGATCCACCTGGCCTGCATTTCGAACGATCCCAGCTTCGAACTCGATCGCGACCTCGGGCGCTCAATCAACTACGATTGCTTTCCCGGCCTGATCAAAGCCGCTAAGGACAGCGGTGCGTCGAGGTTCATATACGCGTCGTCGTCGAGTGTATACGGTGTCAAGGAAGAAGAACATGTCACCGAGGAGCTAAGCCTTGAGCCGCTTACGGATTACTCAAAGTACAAGGCGATGTGTGAAGACGTTCTGATGAACGCGCGCGAACCGGGCTTCCAGGTACTGGTGCTACGGCCCGCGACCGTGTTCGGCTACGCGCCGCGCTTGCGTCTCGATTTGTCGGTCAACATCCTAACGAACCACGCCGTAGTTCACCGAATCATACGTGTCTTTGGCGGCAACCAGGTGCGGCCAAACATTCACATCGAGGACATGGTCGAACTCTACGCGCTGACCGTAGCGCTGCCGGCGGAGAAGATCGACGGAAAAGTCTTTAACGCGGGCTACTATAACCAGTCGATATCGGAGATCGCTGAAGCAGTACGCTACGTCGTTGGGGCCGATGTGGCGATCCGTGTCGAGCCTACGATTGATCAACGTTCGTATCGCATCGATTCGAGCCTGATCGAACGCGAGCTCGGGTTTCGTGCGAGAAGAGACATCGCTTACGGCGTCACCGAGCTTTGCGATGCGTTCGCGCGCGGGCTGATTCCGGACTCGATGAGCGACCCACGCTACTACAATATCAAAACGATGCAGCTGGTCGGCTTGAAGTAATATGCCGGCGAGGGACGAGCCCCGCGAACTCTATTTGCTGAAGGATCCGAAGGATTTGCTAATCCTGGAAGGAATTGAAATGCCAAGATACCGGCGCCTGAGGAGAAGGCGATGGATGCCGTGAAAACACGCGAGCAGCAATATCAGTTTCAAATTACCCGCGACGTCGAGCAAGGTCGTGCGAAATTTGGTCTGATGACGAACGCCGCGTGGCACGAAGACCCGCGGCGGCTCCTTTTCTTGATGGCGCGTTATAAGTTCGTCGGTAAGCTGTTGGCCGGGAAACAGCGTGTGCTTGAGGTGGGCTGCGGCGACGCATTCGGCACGAGGCTCGTGCTTCAGGACGTCGGCGCGATCTGCGCGATCGATTTCGATCCTGTCTTCGTGGCGGACGTCAACGAACGGATGGACGACGAAAAGTGGAGGTTCGATTGTCATGTCCACGATTGTCTCGCGGGGCCGCTTCCCAGTTTGTTCGACGCCGCGTACTCGCTCGACGTGATCGAACATATTCGCCCTGAAGATGAAAACCTATTCCTCGAGAACGTTACGCGGTCGCTCGATCGAAACGGTGTCCTCATCGTAGGTACGCCGTCGCTGCAGTCGCAAGCGTACGCTTCCCCGGCCAGTAAAGAGGGTCATATCAATTGCAAAGATCACATAATGCTCCGGGAGTTAATGTCGAAATACTTTCATAACGTGTTCTTGTTCTCGATGAACGACGAGGTCGTCCATACCGGGTTCTACCCAATGGCACACTATCTTTTCGCGGTGTGCGTTACCCCAATCGGAGATCACCAGTGATCAGGATGAAGCGCCTCAATCCCGAGGTCTACGTGGCTGACCAGCCGATTCTCGCAATCGGTGAGAGTGAACTTGTGTTCTTGCAGAATAATGTTGATGCGACGGCTCGAAAGCGAACGCGTTTGTGCGTTCACCAAGACTCAGAGGAGCCGTTGCATGAGATGTTCGTCACGTACACGAGCAAGACGTATATGCGGCCGAATAGGCATCCGAAGGACGAGTCGCTGCATCTTTTGGAGGGCAATGCCGACCTTATCCTTTTCGACGAGTCCGGCGGCGTCACCGAGATCGTTCAGCTAAACGGCGACCCGGCATCGGGCTCCCCCTTCTATTGCCGCATCCCGCAGGGCATTTACCACACCATGTTGATGCGGTCTGATCACCTCGTGATCCACGAAGGGATTACGGGACCCTTTCGTCCCGGTACGACGACAGTTTTCGCGCCCTGGTCGCCGCCGGAGGATGACGCCCCTGGGATTACCGCGTTCATGGGGCGCATCGAGGCTGAGTTCGCGCGGCGAATCGCAGATCAGCGTGCGGGGACTCTCCGGGTAAAGGCGCAGAGTCCGGAGGTGCTCGTATCGGACGAGGTGGTCGGTAAATTCGGTTTGCGCGAAAGGGACCTTCTGCGTGACGCGTTACAGAAGACGTCGCGTGGACGCGTGCGAATCTGCATGCACCAGCAGCCGGACGAACGGTTGCACGAAATGTTTATCATGTTCGCCAAAGGGACCTACCTTCCGGCGAGCAAGCATCTCGGAAACGACGAATCGGTTGATGTCATCGAAGGTGTAGCGGATTGCGTTCTCTTCGACGAATCGGGCGGGATTACGGAAGTCATCTCCGTCGGCGATCGCTCCACCGGATTGCCATTTTACTTCCGCACTCCCCACGAGCGATACCACGCATGGATTATCCGGACCGATACTTGGTTAGTGCACGAGATGACGCTCGGTCCGTTTAGCCCCGAGAGCACGATTCTCGCGCCTTGGTCCCCCGGCAACCTCAACGATACCGCGGAGGTCCCACGGTACCAGGCCCAACTCGAAGAGCAAACGGCGCGGTTTCGAGAGATGCAGCGGGTTTAGCATCGCAGCGCGAAGGCCGGAGAGCCCGCACATGTTGGTTATCGGTGGGACGCGGGGGCTCGGGCGCGAACTCGTTTCACATTTCGTGCAGCAAGGCTCTCGCGTTTCCGTGATCGGTCGCAGCGTCCCGGAACGTAAACGGCGAGGCGTGCGCTATTGGGCCGTAGACGTCCGGGACGAGACTTCGCTTCAGGCGACACTCGATCACGTCCTCGAAGCGACGGGCAGGATTAATAGCCTGGTTCTTTTTCAACGATATCGCGGCAGCGATGATCCCTGGATCGGCGAACTCGAAACGAGCCTTACGGCGACAAAAAAAATCGTCGAATCGCTCGCGCAACAGTTTGCCGAGGGAGAAAAATCGATCGTAGTCGTGAGTTCCGTCAATGCGACCCTCGTTGCCCCCTATCTGCCTCTGGGCTATCACGTCGCGAAGGCCGCTTTGATCCAGATGGTACGCTACTGGGCTATAGCACTTGGTCCGGCGGGCATACGAGTGAACAGCGTGTCACCCGGCACGGTGCTCAAGGCTGAATCCCAGGACTTTTTCTTGGAGAACCGCGACCTGCGCGCATTTTACGAACAAATTACTCCGCTAAGACGATTTGGCCATGCAAGCGAGGTGGCACAGGTAATCGCCTTTCTGTGCGGCAACGCAGCGTCGTTCGTGACCGGCCAGGATATTGTCGTCGACGGCGGCATCTCGCTGCAGTGGCAAGAGTCTTTGGCCCGTGATCTCGTCGCTTTGCCGCATCCGGCAGCCGCGAATAGGAGGAAGTAGCCACGAACGTGAGCGCTTATTACCGACGCGACACGTGTCGGCTGTGTGGCAGTCGTAACTTAGACCTGGCCCTCCCATTAACACCGACGCCACCGGCCGATGCGTATGTAGGTGCCGACCGTCTTGACGAGGCTCAAGAGGTATACCCGCTCGACTTGTACCTCTGTGGAGATTGCGGCTTCGCGCAGCTTTGCGATGTGATCCGGGCAGAGTCGATTTATATCGATTACATCTACGAAACGAAAAGTTCCCTAGGTCTCGTCGAGCATTTCCGCCGTTACGCGGAGTCTGTCATAAGTAGCGTCGCCCCCGCGCCGGGAAGCTTGGTCGTCGACGTAGGAAGCAATGACGGCACGCTCCTTCGATTTTTCAAAGAACACGGCTTCAGAGTGCTAGGGGTAGATCCAGCCCGGGAGATCGCTAGAGATGCGACGCAGTCGGGGATCGAAACGCTTCCGGCATTCTTCACTGCGGAATTAAGTCGTTCGATCCGGCAAGCTAGAGGCCCGGCGGAGATCATCACCGCGAACAACATTTTTGCCAACGTCGACGATCTCGACGAACTGATGGTTGCGATCCGCTCTTTGCTGAGTGACGACGGCGTCTTCGTATTCGAGTCGTATTACCTTGGCGATCTCATCAAGAACATGGTCTTCGATTTTATCTATCACGAACATCTCTCGAGCTTTTCCGTCACGCCCCTGGTTGGGTTCTTTCGCCGCCACGGGATGCAGCTAATCGATGCCGATCGCGTGGCGACGAAAGGTGGCTCGCTCCGATACACGGTTCAGTTGTCCAGTGGCCGGCGGCCGGTTCAGAACTCCATCAGGCAGCTATTGGAAGATGAACGCCGTCAAGGGTTGGGTCAACTCGAAACGTTCGAAGCCTTCCGGGCGAAGATAGCAGAGGCGAAAGCGACCTTGCTGGAGTTGCTGGCTTCCGTCAAGGCCCAAGGAAAGACGATCGCCGGCTACGGAGCCTCTGCGACGACAACGACGCTACTCTACCATTTCGGACTCAAAGAGTACCTCAGCTTCTTGGTAGACGAGTACGCGCGAAAGCAGAACATCTATAGCCCAGGATTGCAGCTTCCGGTATTGACGCCGCAAGCGCTGATTGACCGCCATGCCGACTACACCGTAATCCTCGCCTGGCGCTACGTCGAGCCGATCGTCTCCAAGAATGGTGCCTACCTGGGCAGTGGTGGAAAGTTCGTCGTCCCGCTTCCCGAGCTTTCGGTGATCTGAGCTGCGATGATTTCGAGTGAAAATAGTCTACTCAGCAACGATGTCGACATCACCGTCGCCGTCACTTGCTATAACGAGGCGTCGTTCATTACGTCGACATTGGACAACGTTGTGGCCGCGCTGACAGCTGTTGGCTGCTCGTACGATATCGTCGTCGTCGACGACGCCTCGCGCGACGAATCGGCTGCAACGATTCGAAAATACATCGAGTCGCATGGCGACCTGCCGATAAGATTTCACCTCAACGAGCGGAATCGCGGGTTAGGCAACAACTATGTTGACGCTGCGTTCTTGGGGCGAGGTAAGTATTATCGCCTTGTCTGCGGCGATGACGGCGAGCCGAAGGAAGTCCTGGCCGCCCTCTTTCGCCATATCGGCAAAGCAGATATCATCATTCCATTCAACGACAGACCGGTGGCGGGCAAAAGCTTCCTTCGTCGTCTCTTGTCCGTCTCATTTACGGCGCTCGTAAATCTGATCAGCGGCCATAAGATCCGGTATTACAACGGCCTATCGATTCACCTGCGCTATAACGTGCTTCGCTCGCACGCAGCAAGTTACGGATTCGGGTTCCAAGCCGACATAATTACTCGATTGTTGGACGACGGAGCCACCTACGCCCAGGTACCGTCCTTTTCGATCGATCGTAAGGGGAATAAGTCGACTGCGCTGCGGCTGAGAAACGTCTTTTCGGTCGGTCACACGCTTCTAGAGCTTGTCATTCGCAGGGTTGCGCGAATCCTGTATGGCAGCGACCTGAAAAAGCCGGTCGAAGTAATCATTCCGGAGGCCCCGCTCGATCGGATAACTTTCGCTCAAGATCCTTCAGAAGCCGACGGAACTCGCGAGAGACTCCGCACGATCTGAGGGGCGCGAGCACCTGACTGGCGTCCGCTTCTCGTTGAAAGGATCCGGTTCGTCTCGTGCATCAAATACTTCTCGAACTCCATTACGGCGACGTCATCCTCGCCACTCGGCGCCCACTCGGGAAACGCCGAGGACGCGGCGGAAAACGGGCCTTGCCCGACCTCCAGAAAGATGAGCCACTCACTCTGGATGAGGAGCGAGTGGTACTGGCCGGCGCCGACCCGATAAGCAAAAATACCGCTTGGAGGTTCTCCGAGCTCGAGCACGTTTGAGACGGAGCCGTCGTCGTCAAAGAACAACGCGCGAGCGCTCCCCTCCAACACCAGGAACGATTCGGCTTTGTCTGGGTGCCGATGAGGCCGGACGTAGCATGTGCGGTGATGCGCAATCAGCATCTCGTGAACCAACGCGTCGGGACCGTCGTGCGCGCAGATGCGGGCGCGGCGCCGCGAAGACGCCTCAGCGCTGGTCTTCAGGAAAGCGATCTCGGCTTCACCGAAAGTGGTCAATGGTCCGCGCGCATACCATACGTCGCGGCCCATCGGCTCGAGCTCCGCCCCGCCGAGCGACAGACGCACGTGAGAGTCGTCCTTCAATTCTCGCGGCGATCTGCGGGCGTGACCGCGTAGCGACGGGTCAACGGAGTTGCGTCGAGCGCTCCTACGATGGAATTCGCGATCTGCTGCGGCTGCAACCCATGCGCCTCGAGTGTAGAGTCCTGTGACCCGAACGTCCCGATGAAGGCGTCTGGAAAGCCGAGGCGCAGTTGCGGTGTCGCGATCCTCGCCTCGGCGAGGATGTCATTGACCGCACTGCCGAGTCCGCCTATGCGCGAATGTTCCTCGACGGTCGCCAGCAGCCGGCATTCTGCGGCGGCCCTACGCACCGCTTCGTCATCGAGCGGCTTCACCGTATGCAGATGCAGCACCGTCGACGAGATGCCGAGCTCCTCGAGTTCTGCCGCCGCCGTCAGGCAACGCGTCGTCATGACGCCGGTGCTCAATAACGCGACGTCTCGGCCCCGGCGCATAAAGATTCCCTTGCCTAGTTTGAATCCGTCCTCGGGTACGGAGACGATGGGATCGCCGCCTTTCGCGAATCGTATGTAGACGGGGTCGGGCCAGTCGAGCGTCGAGTAGACCAGTCGCGTCATCTCTGTAGCGTCAACTGGACAGGCGACCGTCATGTTTGGCAGCGCCCTCATAATCGCGATGTCCTCCAAAGCCATGTGCGTCGGTCCGAGCGGCGCGTAGACCGCGCCGCCGCCGCTCGCGAGCAGCCGCACCGGCAAACGGTGCTTGCACAGATCCATCGCGACCTGCTCGTAACAACGACGCGTGAGAAACGTCGCGATGGTGTTGATATACGGGATGAAGCCGTCCATCGCAAGACCAGCCGCCATGCCGATGATGGCCGCTTCGGATACGCCCTCCATGAAAAAACGATCCGGAAAATCGCGCCTCATCTCGTCGAGCACGCCCGGACCCAAATCCGAGCCAATGAAAACGACCCGCGGATCGCGTTTGGCCAATTCGTAGACCGCGGCGAGTGCGCTCTGGCGCACTAGGACTCCTCCAGGGCTTTGCGCAGCTTCAGAATTGTATCGGCGTCGACGTTGGATTTGTGGTGCCAACCGGCGTTCAACTCGGCAAATGGAATGCCGCGTCCCTTCAGCGTGTGCGCAATGATCGCGTTCGGTTTTCCGCGTTCGAAAGGCAGTTCTGCAAAAACTCCGCGAAGCGCCGTCACGTCGTGGCCGTCGACTTCGCGCACCGCAAAGCCGAAGGCCCGCCACTTATCGGCGAGCGGTTCGAGCGGCAAGACTTCGTCGATCCGTCCGTAGGACTGCAGCTTGTTGTAGTCGACGATCACCGTCAGGCCGTCGAGCCCGTGTTTGGAAGCGTGCAGCGCCGCCTCCCAGACCGAGCCCTCATCGAGTTCGCCGTCACCCGTGACCACGAATACACGCGACGTCCGACCCCGGATACGCCCGGCAAGGGCCATCCCAACGCCTATCGGAAGCCCATGCCCGAGAGCGCCGGTTGAGGCTTCTATGCCGGGAATGTGCGCGTCGACGTGGCCACCCAGCAGAGCACCGGGTTTGCAGAATCGCTTCAACTCTTCTTTGGGAAAGAAACCGTGATCGGCCAGGATCGCGTAGAGCGCCAGACAGCCGTGGCCCTTGCTCAAGATGAAGCGGTCCCGTTCCGGCCAATCCGGTTGTTTCGGCCGCACGTCGAGCACGTCATCGTAAAGGACACGGAGGATCTCGACGATCGAGAGCGGCGATCCCACGTGCCCGCGCCCGGCGCTTAGGCCGTCGATGATCAGCGAACGAAGGTATTTGGAGCGTTTGTCCAGCACGGAACGGACCGGTTGGCCTGCAATCACGCTATGATCGCCTCTCGATAGGAACGCACGGCATCTACCACTGCGCGCGCTCGTGCAAGCTGCTCTCCTTTGACGATAATCAAGTCTCCGCCTTTGCCCGAGAAGGTTCGGCGCGCCCACAACGCGGGCACGAATTCGTTGAGAATGATCAGCGCCCAGCGGATTCCATAGAGTGGAAACGTGAGTTCGAGTCGCCTTGAGAAACCGGGCTCGCCGGCGAAGATGGATGTTACGCCCTGGACGAACCGCGTGCGCTCGGCCGGACTTAGCTGCATTGCGGGATGCCACAGGAAGTCTGCCACGAGCTTCGCCGGATCGTCCCAGCCGAAGTATTCGAAATCGATGAAAACCAGGCTGCCGTCCGATCGCCGGATCGTGTTGTGGAATCCAAAATCCGACGGCGACAGCGTCCTCGCAGCTGTGGGAAGTAGGTCCCCGTCGGGTAGTTCGGCCAAGCGTGCTGTCCGGCGCGCGAACTCGGGCTCGAGCTCCTCATGTAGAAAGTTTGCGAGGGCTCGTTCGGTCGCCTCGACGGACGCAAGACGTGTCAGCCTGCGCCGGAGCTGTGCGATGAGATCGAACGGCTGGAGCACCGCCTCCGTCGCCGGCCGAAGTGCCGCGGCACTCGGAAGGGTTCGGGCGTTGTGAAGCTGCCCAAGGAATGTCACCGCGGCGTCGATATCGCCGATCCCGTGCTCCGACGGCTTGCTGCCGTCGATCCATTCGTAGAGAGCGCAACGGTTTTCACGGTCGAGTGCGTATGGAGCCGGAACGACGTGCCCGACGCCGGCATCCTTGAGGAAGCTCAGTCCTTCGAATTCTTGCGAGAGGCGGTCGCGATCGCCATCGATTGGCCCGTAGCACTTCAAGGCGTAGGCCGAGTCGGGCGCGGTGACGCGGTAAACCCGATTGTTCCCGCCGCCACCGCAGATCTCGACCGAGAACGGTGGCCGTCCGCAGAGTCGTCCAGCAACCTCGAGGACAACCTCGAGACTGCGCTCGAGCGGCTCAGTCGGCGAAGAAGACATCAGCGATCTCGCGGAAGGAGCCATAAGTAGGGTAGCGGTTGTGAGGCACGGTAGCGGCGGTCGCGAAGAGCATGCGCTCGACGCCTGGCGGGAAGCCGGGATCGTCGAAGATCTCCTCGAGATCGTCGATGAAATGCGTGCAGCGCAACTCTACGATGCGGGCAATTTTGTCGGCGCGAGTGGCCTCGAAGTACAAGTTCTCTTCCGGCACGCTGTCCGGGGCGATGATGCCGTTCTCGCGTAGCCAGCCGCGCGCCGCGTCCCGCAAATTTACCGAAGACTCTGCCAGACTAGAAAAGGCGGTCTTGTGACTGACGATAAAAACGGCGGCCCCCCGCGATCGCAACGTGTGGACGAAATCGACGACCCCCTCAGCTACAAAGGCTCCTGCGATCGCCGGGCCATACCCATGGGCCTGTAGGCGCTGCCACTCGACTTCGCCGTTTGGTAACTGGCGGATGCGATCCCGGATCTCTCGCTTGGTCCCGACGAAATCGCCGGGCACGAGGTCTCTAAGACGAGCCTCTTGGAGAAAAAGCCGGTCGTAGCTGATGATCGTGTTGTCGAGATCGATGCCGACAACCAGGCCGAGACGGGTCTTCCGCATCGTCGCAAATCTTCGGTTCATTCAGCGCGAGCCCTTGGACGTGGGCCGACCGGTGTTGGAAAGCCCTTAAACTCCGATCGAGTGCGACGCACCACAGTCGATTCGGCGTCACGGCGCACGGTTCACATTAGGGCGGCGCCGAGATGCTAGGCTAGGAGGCTGCCGGACGTTCACGATGTCGCCCCGAGTTGTCGAAGGGCGCACGGCACCGAACTCGATCGGCAAAGATCTCCTCACGCGACCTACGACCGGCTCAAGTGACACGGGAGAAGCGCCCCTGAGTCGGGCGGAATCGGACTACGCTCGTTCGAAAAGGGGGGAATGCGGTTTCAAGATGATTGACGTAGACGAATCGCTTCGCGCGCATGTCGAGCGGCAAATCAGAGCTCAGCCGTACTTCTTTCACAAGATGCGCGTTTGGGACGATTTTTACACGCCCGGCTGGTCTGATGTCGAAAAAGAGAAGCTCCCCTACTTTGGACTGCCGGACCGCATGGATGGCCTGCGGGTGCTCGATGTCGGCTGTTGCGAGGGTTTCTTCTCATTTGAAGCCGAGCGCCGCGGCGCCGCAAAGGTGGTCGCGATCGATTCATACGAGGGCGCGATCGAGCGCTTCAACATAATCCGGCAGGCAATCGGCTCCAAAGTCAACGCGCATCTCTGCAACGTCTACGATCTCTCGCCAAAGACGTTCGGCACTTTTGATCTCGTCATGTTCTTCGGCGTTCTCTACCACCTGAAGCATCCTTGGTATGCGATGGAAAAGCTCGCGAGCGTCTGCAGTGGCACCTTGCTTCTTCAAACGCTGGTCACCGAGGATCCGTCTTATTCCGACAAATCACTGTCATGGTTTTACCCATTCGGCATTGAGAGCGGTCCTCCGGAAAACCGCCAGTTCGACCACACCGTTTTCTGGGTCCCGACTCCGGAATGCACTCGTAACCTTACCAGCGCCGTCGGCTTCGTCGAGGTCGCAGATGTCTGTGCGACGCCCGGAAGACCGTATGTGTTACGTGCGCGTGCCGCCGAGGTCCGGGCTGGAGCGGCGCCCGACCCGATGAAGGCCCCCTGGTCCTAGCCTCGAGCATCGCTCCGAATATCGACGCCGGTTAAATGAACCCATTGGGCGACATCGTCAGCTGACACGATCTAAGATGAGGGGCGCTTCTCCTCTCGTCACCCTGAGCTTGTCGAAGGGCGCGTGAGGAGGCCTTCGCTGCTGGAGTTCCCGGCCGTGCGCCCTTCGACAAGCTCACGGGTGACATGGTTGAAACCCCGAAAGGCTGATAGGATAGGCGGGTTCTTCAGCGATCGAGCAACATTTTGTCGCGCTCCCGCCGCCGTTCTAATCGCACTTCCCGACGCCGGCACCACGAACGTGATCCCGCCTGCGAACAACGGTCGCTAAGGTTAGCCGACAAGACGTGGCTACCGACAGCGAGCTTAGGAAAACGCAGGGTGAAGGTCCTCGCAGGCAGACAGTCGCAGTCAGCTTTGCAATCAGACGCGCCTTTCACAATAAAGAGGGCACGACCTTGGCCATACCAACCTCTCCTGGTCCGGCCCAAAGTCCCGGTGGTAAATCATTTCCCGATCTTCCGGTAGCTGTAGGACTTGGCATCTTCGGCATCCTGGCAACGGTTGCGCTCTTTTCACCAACTGCCCTCGGTACGGCACAGACGGCCCAAGATTTCCAACATCTTCCCGAGCTACTAGGTCACGTTCCACGAAACATAACAAGCGTCGTCGTGCCGCTTCTCGTTTTCTACAGTGCTTGGTGGCCGGGACACCGAATCATCTTGTTGCTCCGGTTTGATATAAAGAATTCGCTCACGCGAATCGCACTGTCCCTCGTCCTCGGCATTGGCACGCTGACTCTTCTTGCGGTCATACTCGGTTTGGTCGGCGCGCTCTACGCCCCCGTCCTCTGGTCGATTGTCGGGGGATTAGCGTTATTCGGCTTAGCGGAGCTTATCCGAAGCTACGATCGATTTCGTGCAAGCGGTGGAAAGCTTCTATTCCATTTCGATTGGCGCATAACTACCCTGGGCGCGATCACCATTGTCTACGCATGGCTTGCGCTGCTTGGAGCGCTGACGCCGGAGGTACAGTTTGACGGCAGGCTCTATCACCTTGCCGACGCTCTCCGCTATGCGCAGCATCATCGCGTATACAACCTGGTTGCGGCAGACCGCATCTTTCAGAACGGCCTCGCCAACTATCAGGAGACGTTCAATGCATTCCTGATCGTGATGGCCGGAGTCGGAGCCGCAAAAGCCGGCGCGTGGTGTATCGGGATCCTTGCTTGGTACTGCCTCATCGCGTTTGTAACCGATCTTTCGCGCAGCCCGGTCGCCGGGCTTCTTGCCGGGCTGCTTTTCGTCGCAACGCCGATCGTGACGTGGGAAATGACGACGGAATCAACGGATCTTGCGGAAGTTCCCTATGCGCTCACCGCGCTCTTGTGCATTCATCGATGGTCATCGTCGACAAAGAACGATGGGTGGCTGATTATCGCCGGCGCCCTTTCGGGACTCATGTTTGGAATAAAAGCCACCGGAGGGGAGTTCGCAGCCGTCGCGTTATCGTCGATCGCGATTAGCGCCTTCCGCGCGTCGCGCGGCTCTACTCCAGCCAGTGTTCGATGGGCAATAGTCCGCCCCGTCGGCGTCTTCATAATTACGGCGATTCCAACTGCCGCTATATGGCTGGTGCTCTCATTCAATTACACGGGTGACCCGTTCTTTCCGGCCGGCTTGACCATTTTTCATACGCCTTTCTCATTTCCAGCAGTCATAGATAATATATTATCTGAAGAGAAGCTGCACGGGGGTGTCAGTCCATGGTACGCCATTCCCGCAGTACCATTCTTGATGACATATGAAGTAGATAAGTATAGGGATTTCATCGGTTCGATCTACGTATGCGGACTTCCGATCGTGCTCCTGGCATTGTTCAAGAGCCGTTTGCATGACCGCGCTTTCATGGGAGCTCTTGGCGCCGGCGCGCTCGGCTTCTGCCTACTCTATCTTACTGCGGTACCCGAAGCGCGATACATCACTTGGGGATTAGCCCTCGCCGCCGGGCTCATTGCCGTCGCCGTTTGCGATCTCGCCGAATGGCCGGATCATCGAGCGCTAGGACGTACTGCGCCCGCCGTCATGCTGGTAGCCGTCCTCGCGTCTAACCAATTCCTACTTCCCTTGCATAGATATGGGAACTACCCGGGAGGCCAGGGCATCGAATTTTTCGACTGGTCTTACCTCTACGAAGACGCCCCCGAAGCCAGCGTTCAACTGGATTATGTGCCCACGATCAAGTACATGAATACCCATTTGCCTGCAGAGTCGAAAGTGTACGATTGCGCGAACCTCGTGCTTTTCAATTCATATAGCGACGTCGAGCTATTCAACGGCTGCGGATTCGGAGGTCCGAAAGAGGTCGGCCAATGGACTCTGGTTGATTCAGACGCGTACAACGAATTACGTAGCAACTCTATCGGCTACATCGCGATTACCTCCAGTCTGAAGGGCGCGCTCACCAAGAGCGCGCTGTCGTCGCATTTGAGGCTTCTGGATTCCGAGGCGACTCCAATCTTCCAGGAAACGGTCATGCTATATCGGGTAATCTAAGCCACCGAAACCAACGACGAGCGCCTTAGATGTCCGTCGGAGGGCGTCTCGCCGCGCAACGAGTATCCATGCTGCCGAGCTAGCCGCCTGCCGGAATTTCTACTCTCATGACGGCATTCACCCGATGGTGTCGCCATAGGCCTGGGCGGCAGCCAAAACCGGCCACCGGTAAAACCATCGCCCGCTCGGCCATCCCGGCGCAAAACGCCCCGCCTTCGGGGGTAGCGTCGGGGTCGACGGCGTAGCTCCTACCCGGTGCGTATTTTCCTGCTCCCGATACGACGCAACGACCGTCCTCGATGATGAAAGTCGTCATCTTAGCCGGCGGCTTCGGTACGCGTCTTTCCGAAGAGACGACCTTCCGCCCGAAACCGATGGTCGAAGTGGGAGGCAAGCCGATTCTTTGGCATCTCATGCATATCTATTCGCGCGCGGGCTTCGACGAATTCGCGATTGCACTTGGGTACAAGCAAGAAATGGTGAAGGAGTATTTTCACTCCTTCTACTCCGTGAACAACGATCTCACCGTCGACCTAGCGTCTGGTGCGACCACGGTCCGGCACCGTATGCACGAGCGCTGGAAGGTGCACCTCATCGACACGGGCGCTGCCACGCAGACGGGCGGCCGCATCAAGCGTCTGCGCGACCTCGTCGGCGATGAGCGGTTCATGTGCACCTATGGCGATGGTCTCGCCTCAATCGACGTCAACGAACTGCTCGCGTTTCACCGCCGAGAAGGCCGCGAGGCGACATTGACCGCGGTTCGGCCGCCGGCTCGTTTCGGTGCCTTAGAGATTCGTGATACCCACGTCCATGAATTCACCGAGAAACCGCAAGCCAGCGAAGGTTGGATCAACGGCGGCTTTTTCGTCTTCGAACCGACGATCTTCGATCGCATCGCGGGCGACGAGACGTTGCTCGAACACGAACCGCTGCAGGGCCTGGCACGCGAGGGCCAACTCTCGTGCTTCAAGCACGACGGCTTTTGGCAACCGATGGACACGGCTCGAGACAAGCGCCTCTTAGAAGAACTCTGGACGTCCGGCGATCCGCCGTGGGTGAAAAAACATGCCGACCGCTTGGCGTGAGCGCCGTGCGCTGGTCACGGGTGCGACGGGAATCGTCGGCAGCCGCCTCTGTGCGACGCTTCTCGAACGAGGTGCGACGGTCATCGCGTTCGTCCGCGACGACGATCCGCAATCGTCGTTCTATCGCGACGGCATCGCCCCCCGGTGCTCGATCGTTCGAGGCGATCTCGCGCGGTTCGAGGACTGCATGCGCGCGATCAATGGCGCCGAACCCGACGTTGTCTTCCATCTCGGCGCGCAGACGCTCGTCGCGACCGCTCTGCGCGATCCGCTCGAGACCTTCGAGAGTAACCTTCGCGGAACGTACAATCTCCTCGAGGCTGCGCGACGCCTCGGGATCGTGCGGGCCGTCGTGGTTGCTTCGAGCGATAAAGCGTACGGAGAGTCCGACGTGTTGCCGTATACCGAAGCGATGCCGCTCATGGGACGCCACCCCTACGACGTTTCGAAAAGCTGCACGGATCTGTTGGCAACCTGCTATGCCGTGTCGTACGATCTTCCCGTAACGATTGCACGCTGCGGGAACATCTATGGCCCGGGCGACCTGAATTGGAGCCGGATCGTTCCCGGTACGATTCGGAGTCTCTTCGCCGGCGAGCGGCCCATCCTGCGCAGTAACGGAAAGCTCATCCGCGACTACATCTACGTCGACGACGTCGTGCTCGCGTACCTTGCCTTAGCCGAGCGAATCGAGGATCGCCGCGTCCGCGGCCAAGCGTTCAATTTCAGTCCCGAGTCGCGAATCGACGTTTTCGAGATCGTGCGGGCGATTTCGCGGCTGATGGATTCGCAACTCGAGCCGGTCGTCCTCGATACGGCGTCGCACGAAATCAAGGATCAGACCCTGGACGCGAGCAAGGCGCACGATGTGCTCGGCTGGCGGCCGGCGTGGTCGCTCGACGCGGGTCTCGTCGAAACCATCGCGTGGTACCGCGGCATGCTCGCTTCCGCAGGTGATTTGCAACATGCTCCTCGATAAAGCGCAGTCGCCCGAGGCGACCGCACTGCGGGCCGAAATCCTCGAAAAGACCCGAGCATATTTTGAGGCGGCTTACGGCCGGCGCGCCTTCGTTGCAGGCAAGGACGCGGCGCCCGTCTCCGGCCGGGTCTTCGACGAGCGCGACCTGATGTCGCTCGTCGATAGTGCCCTCGACTTTTGGTTGACGACCGGCCGCTTTGCAGAGCGCTTCGAGCGCGACTTTGCGCGCTGGTACGGCATTCGCGAATGCGTTCTGGTCAATTCCGGATCGAGTGCGAACCTGCTCGCGCTCGCCGCATTAACGTCGAAGGAACTCGGCGAGCGAGCGATCCGGCCCGGTGACGAGATCATTACGGCGGCCGCAGGTTTTCCGACGACCGTCAACCCGATCGTACAGATCGGCGCGATTCCGGTCTTCATCGACAGCGAACTCACCACGTACAATGCCGATCTCGCTGCGCTCGAAGCGGCGCTGTCGCCGAAGACGAAAGCGGTGATCCTCGCGCATACGCTCGGGAACCCGTACGATTCAGAGACCGTGCGAGCATTTTGCCGGAAGAACGGTCTTTGGATGATCGAAGACACCTGCGATGCGGTCGGCGCGACCTGGAACGGCGTGCAGGTCGGAACCTTCGGCGATGCTTCGACGGTCAGCTTTTACCCCGCCCACCATATGACGATGGGCGAAGGGGGCGCCGTGATGCTGCGATCGCCCGCGCTGCGCAAGATCGTCGAGTCGTTTCGCGACTGGGGGCGCGATTGCTGGTGCCAACCCGGTAAAGACAACACGTGCGGAAAGCGCTTCGACTGGCAGTTAGGCGACCTGCCCCACGGATACGACCACAAGTACACCTACAGCCACATCGGCTACAACCTCAAACTGACCGACATGCAAGCCGCCGTCGGCGTGTCGCAGCTCGAGAAGGTCGACGGTTTCATCGCGCGGCGACGTCACAACGCGGAATTGCTGAGCTCGCTACTCGGCGACGTTTCGTGGCTGACGATTCCGCGCGAACTGCCGGGGGCGCGAAGTTCGTGGTTTGGCTATCCGATCCGCGTCGCGCCCGACGCGCCGGTGTCGCGGAACTGGTTGACGCAGGCGCTCAACGAGAGGAAGATCGGCACGCGATTGGTGTTCGCGGGCAACCTCGTGCGACAACCCGCGTACCAGGATGTTGCTTTTCGTGTGGTAGGCGATCTCACCAATGCGGACACGATCATGAACGACGTCTTCTGGGTCGGAACGTACCCAGGCCTCGACGACGATCAGATTCGCTATATCGCCCGGTCGATCGTAGAGCTCGGTTCGAGCGCACGCGCAACCGCATGACTCGCCGTCACCCTGAGCCTGTCGAAGGGCGCACAGCAGCGACCCCCGGTGCCTAAATTGCAGATGAACGTTCTGCAACGCGATCTAGAGGAAATCGTCGAGCGCAATGCCGACGACTTTGCCGAATTGCGCGGCATGCGGCTTTTCATCACGGGAGGCACGGGTTTCGTCGGGTCGTGGTTACTCGAATCACTCGTCTACGCGAATGCCCGGCTCGCCCTCGGCCTTCGCGCCGTCGTATTGACGAGAGACCCCGCGGCATTCGCGAAGACATCACCCCATCTACGTGAGGAGCCGTCACTCACTTTCGTGCGCGGCGACGTGCGCAACTTTCCGGCGGTGGACGGCTCGTTCGACGCCATCGTACACGCGGCGACGCCCGCGAGCGCGACCATCGACGACGTGACGCCGCTATCCATGATCGAAATCGTCGTCGACGGGACACGGCGCGTCTTAGAACTTGCGGAACGCAACGCCGGTATTCCCGTACTCCTGACGAGTTCCGGGGCGATCTACGGACGTCAACCACCTGAGATGCCACTCGTCGACGAATCCTACGCCGGCGCGCCGGACCCGCTCGACCCACGTAATGCGTATCACGAAGCGAAGCGTCTGAGCGAGTTACTCTGCGCCGCTGCAAATGCGGCAGGCACGATTCGCGCGAAGATCGCCCGCTTGTTCGCCTTCGTCGGGCCGTATCTCCCCCTCGATCGGCACTTCGCAATCGGCAACTTCATACGCGACGCGCTCGCGGGTCGCACGATCGAGGTTCTCGGTGACGGCACGCCGGTGAGAACCTATCAGTACGCGGGTGACCTGACATCGTGGCTGTGGCGCATCCTCGTTCGTGGAGTTCCGTCGTGCGCTTACAACGTCGGGTCGGAGCGAACGATCAGCATCGAGCAGACGGCGGCAGCGGTCGCGATGGCCGCGGGCAAGCCCGGCGACTACGTGGTTCGCGGAACTGCAAATCCTACGGTCTTACCGGCGCGATACGCCTGTTCTACGCTTCGTGCGCGGACCGAGCTGGGCTTGGATAGCTGGACGCCGCTTGAAGATGCGCTGGGCAGAACGCTCGCGTGGCACCGCGCGCGTGAACGAACGGATGGTGTCACATTTCATCCGTAAACGCGCCGGCCACGCGGCCCACTCGCAGCACCTCGTTTCCATACTGCCGGGCGCGGGGCGTACGCGAGGACTTTCCTAGGTCGTTCATAACACGGTCGGAAATCCGTCAATTTCCGCAAGAAACCGAAGCGTAGCCGCACCAAGGCGATGAATCGTGGGAACGAAGCGCAGGAGACGATCGAAAAATGAGCCTACTCCAACCGGTCAAGGACGCTCTACTCAGCTGGGGACCAGGTAACCCGGTTACCCAGAGCGCTTTGCGTGCGACGCTTTGGAAGCGAGGTTTCAGGGTTGGGTTCAGTCCGGACTCGATATCGCTCAGGCGGAAAAACCAGACGATTATTATGCGACCTCAGGACCTGAGTTTTGTACCGGTCATGGCCGACGTACATCCTCACTTTTTCGAGATGCTGCAAGCCGATCGGCGCGGAGACGAAGAGAGACTGGATTTCACGGGGCCGCGCATGCACAAGTATCTGCGCACGGGGCTGGAGCTGCTCGCGCCAAGTATCGCCGAGGACGACTCGATGCCCGACTATACACGGCGATTTCAGCCGCAGACGGGGATGATCGTCTTCGATGTCGGAGCTCACGCCGGGCTGACGACGATTGAACTCTCACAGATGGTGGGCGACTCCGGACGGGTCTACGCCTTCGAACCGGACCGTGAGGCCCGCGGCTATTTGCTCGAGAACATCAAGCGATATGGTGCAAGCAACGTCACGATTTGCGATACCGCTCTGGGCGAGCGTTCCGGCGAAGCAATGTTTAGCATGGATGGAACTCAGGCAGCAGGCCTCGTCGATTCGCTCGTGTATCCGACGCGCGCTAGAGTCGAAAAAGTCGAGGTTGCTACGCTCGAAGACGTCTGCGATCGAATCGGCGCCGTGCCCCACTATCTAAAAGCCGACATAGAAGGCGGCGAACTCGGGATGATACGCGGCTCCCTCGACTTCCTTAGAGAGCATCCCATTCATATGGCCTTCGAGACGCACCGCCTGAGGGACGGAAGCTTTACGCACGATCATCTCACACCGCTGCTGTCTTCCGCAGGCTACGTCGTCGAGCATGGCGCCGGCGGCGCGACGACGCAAAGCTTTCTCTACGCGACGCCGGCTTAATTAGCATGAGCGAGCGGCAGCCGACATTATAGAGATGCAAGCGACAACCTCATGCCTTGTCTGCCGCGCGGAATCGACGCGAAGCACAGCGGCAATGGTGGCGCCCTTCCTTGCGCGCCGAATCTGGGACCGGCCCGCTTTCGAAGCGCGACTGCATTCCTGCACGAGATGCAAATTCCGATTTTTCGAGCCACGCCTGAGCGACGCTGAGAATGCTCGGCTATATGAGGCTTATCGAGGAACGCAGTATCAGCAGACTCGGGAGTCGTGCGAACCGTGGTATACGCCGTCGTTCAACGCGAATCTCGAGAGCGCGGAATTGATGGACAAGCGGCGAGCTCATGTAAAGACTCTGTTCACGAAACACTTTCGTGAGAGACTGCCTCAGAAAATCCTCGATTTCGGTGGCAACCGCGGCGAATTGGTCGCGTCCCTGATCCCGGGCGCCCGCGCTTTCGTCTACGACGTTTCGGGCATGGAACCGCTTCCCGGCGTCGAGCAACTGTCGACTCTTTCTGACTGCGTCGCTGAAAAATGCGATCTTGTCGTGTGCAGCAACGTCCTCGAACACGTTAGCTCGCCGCGCGACACGCTGGATCAAATTGAGCAAGCCGCGGGAGCGGCATTGGTCTTCATCGAGGTCCCAATTGAATCGCCGTTCGAGCCGATCACGATCTTGAAGCGGGTCGTTCAGCAGTTCTGGCTGCTAGTCACCCGCCCTGGCGTCGCGTTCGCGCTTCTGCGGCCCGGCTTCGTTTTTCAAATGCACGAGCACGTCAACTGCTTCTCGCCGCTGGCCGTCGGAGAGTTGCTCCGCAGCGCCGGCTGGTCGACCGAGTCCGAGGGAACGTATGAAATCGGCTCGATCGCGATCGGCCCCTTTCGTTGGCCAAGCTTAGTCGGATGGGCTTTTGCGCGCGCTCCGATCCGGAGCGCCGATCACGGCGGGCAAAGCGCTCCGGTCGAGGCAATCGACGGGTAGCAGGAAACCTCGCCTATCCGATCACGGTAGCTTGCAGATGACGGCTTGGCCACTCGCTAGAACGATGGGGATTTCGCGCTTGTCCGCAAAGAATTCGTCGACTGCGCGGCGGGCACCAGGATTGTTTGGGAAGCCGTAGTCGTCGAACACCATGAAGCCTCCGGGCGCAAGCCGCGGGTAGACGAACGCGCAGCAATCCTTAATGCTTTGGTATAGATCGAGGTCGACATGTGCGAAAGAAAAACGTGCGTCCTCGATCCCCTGGAACGTGTCGGGGATCCAACCTACCCGGTAGTCGATGAAGGGGGGTGTGCCGACAACGCGTTGCACGGCGGCAAGCGAGGTGTCGGCGAGATCGCCGACCCTGTGCCGGTCTCTTGCCTCATCGGTGTGCAGCATTCCGGCGAACGAATCCATGACATAAAACATTCGTGGTGTGGTCCCCGCAGCGGCCTCAATTTCACCGCGCAACAGCAGCGCCGTGCCCCCTTTATAAGTGCCGGCCTCGAGAAAACTGCCCTCGATCATCAATGCCTGCTTCGCGAAAGCGGACAAATACCAGCACCGGTCGGCAGCAACCAAAGTATGTGCGCTGATCGTTTTGTAGCGCTCCTGGAACTCCGGCGCGAGCCACGGAAAGTAATGCGGCCGATATTGCGCTCCATCGCGAATATCGCGTACCACGAAGATCTTATACGCAAGCTGCCACAAGAATGGCGGCACGAGGGCCTTTAAATTCTGTATCCAGGAGACTTTCTGAGTCGGCATCATTGAGAGGTCAAGCTTCATTCTACTGTTTCCCGGCCGTACCGGCCACGGCGATATATCCTTCGGCAGATTGCGTTACCAAGCGGTACGTCCGCCGTCAACGACGAGATTTGCGCCCGTCATGTATGACGACGCATCGGAACAGAGAAAGAGTATCGCTCCTTGGTACTCGTCGGTCTTGGCCATGCGGCCGAGCGGGATCAGGCTCGCGAGTCGCGTGACGAACTCCTCGGACTGCCCGTTCCGCACGCCTCCGGGCGAAATCGCGTTCACCCGGACGCCGGCGTTGGCCCAGTAGGTGGCGAGATAACGCGTCAAGCCAATGAGCGCGGACTTGACGACCGAGTAGGTTACCGGTTTCACGGGCTGCTCGTCGTCGGACACACCAGCTTTGCGATAGATTCGTTGGTCGGGGCCGATGAGGGCGAGATCGGATGCGACGTTCACGATGACTCCACTTCCTGCACGTGCCATCTCGGTTCCAAAGGTCTGACTGCATAAGAACGCGCCGGTGAGGCCGACGGCGATATCTTGCTCCCACTGGGACACCGAGAAATTCTCGAGGCGTGAGGGATTCTCGTTCCCTTTGCCGTCCATCGTCGGATTATTGGCGGCATTATTGATAAGGATATCGATCCGACCGCATCGATCCATGACGCGGCGCAGCAAGTCGACGACGTCATCAGGAGCGGTGATATCCGTTGCAACTCCCCAGGCCGGAACTCCAAACGTCTCCGCGATTCGCGCGGCGGCAGCGGTGGCGCGGCCACCATCGATATCCACGAGAACCGGGGTCCCTCCGGCCGCGGCGATAACCTCCGCATGCTGAATACCAAGTAGTCCGGCACCGCCCGTTACGAGCGCGACACGCCCGCCGAGATCGAAGAGTTCGCTTGGCTTAGGCGGCACACACGCCGCCGGCAAGCGTGACTGCCGTCCGTGTTGCAATAGACTCTTTCACCGCAAGAGCGATCTTGAGGCTTGCAAATCCGTCCGTTAAGGAGATCCTAGGCTGGCGCCGAGAAGCGACGCAATCGAGAAAATGGTCGAGTTCGTTCAAGAACAGCGAGTTGCGTTCGAAGTTTTCAAAGGAAGCGATTAACGGTTCCGGTTGTTCGTGCAAGCGCGTCGTTACCGTCAAACCCTGGAAGTCCAAGAGCGAGCGGCCCCTGTCGCCAACGAGTTCGCACGTTCTCGCGGGAGGCCACTGTAGGAAGTCTTGATGCACGTGTACCGGTAAGCTGCGGCCCGCAAACTCGCAGTCCATTAGCACGTCGGCCGTGTCCTCGACGTCAAGTTCCAGAGAACTCCAGTGGCCGCCGATCGCGAAGAGACGCTGGGGAAGCCCGAAGAGCGAATACAAGTAGTCGAATTCGTGGATCTGGGAGAGGATCACGCCGCCGCCGAGCTCGGCTCGCGCCGCATACATGTCCCGGTAATCTTCGTAGCGATGCCAAAACGGAAGATATTCGCCGATCGTCGCCCGCACCGACAGTGGGCTCCCGAGTTTCCCGCTCCGAACGACGTCCGCGAAGAGCTCCAAGCACGGATGGAATCGCAGCTGATAGCCGACCATAGCGATGAGGCCATCGCGCGCCACGATGTCGATGAGCCCTTCGACGCCCGCCGCCGTGCTCGCTAACGGCTTCTCGATGAATAGATCGCAGCCGGCCCGCGCACAAGCGATCGCGCACTCGAGGTGAAGACTACTCGGGTTCGTGATAAAGGCTATATCGGGCTTTTCAGCCAGCGCTTCCTCAAGTGATGAGAAAGCCCGGATGGCATATCTGTTCTCGACGTCTGCGTGGCTCTCAACCGCCAGCTGCGGCGTGATGACTTGGCTGAGGCCCCGTGTCCGGTAAGCGGAGAGTTCGAGCTCGTCGCCGAGCAGGGTCCTGAGGTTCCTCGCATGACGCTGCCCGATGCCGCCTAAGCCGATCATGAGCACCTTCACGGAAGGGCGACACCTTCGACCGGAGTCTCGCGCAGCTGCGTTTCTACGAACTGACGATTGCGGGATGCGAGAGAAACTTCGTCGCCGGGCTCGCCGCGAGCAGCTTGCAAGATGAAATCGCCGGCGTAACGGCGTTCCAGCAGGCCCGCAAACACCGATGCGAGATCGGCGTCGCCGCTTCCGAGCGGTACCGTCCCGCCGCCAAGGACCCGATCCTTGATGTGAACGCTCCCGATTCGATGGCCATACGCTGCGAACTCGGCTTCGGGTGCGTAGCCGAGCGACGCGCTGTTGCCGGCGTCGTAATTGACCTTCACGGCCGGATCCTCGATGCCGCCGAGGAATGACGCGAAGTCGCTCGGAGCGAGGTCGGTTTCGAGGTGGATTTCGAGCTTTGCGCGGCGCGCGAGCGGGACGAGGTCCCAGAGGACGCGAGTAACCCGCTCGCGGTCGCGCGCGTCGCGCATTCGCGAGGCATCCACGAACGGAATCACCATGCGCTCGATTCCCGCTGTAGCGCAGCGTCCGACCAGCCAATGTAGGCGTTCCTCCACCTCGTGGAGTTCCGAACCGGCCACGCTTACGATCGGCCGGTCCATGAAGTAGTCCGCACAAACGGAGACGACGACGATGCCATGCTCGGCTGCACGTTCTTGCGTCTCCGCGACGCCCGCATCCGATGCGAGTGGGTTGACGGACTCGCCGAACTGATCGTAAATCCACTCGATTGAATCGAGCCCGGCAGCCGCCGCTCGCGCGAACTCTTGCCGCCAACCGTCGCGCGGAAATGCTTGAAAGCGACCGGCTTCCGGCGGGCAAAGGCGACCTTGCATGATCCCGATTCGCCGGCCGGTCAAAGCACTCACCCGGGAATCGCCAGCGCGTCGCTCGCCAGGGCCATATTCGCCTCGAACTCTTCGCGTTCGAGGAACGGCCACAGATCTTCCAGCGGTTTCGACACGAACGAACCGTCGGCGAGTTGTAGCGATGAGAGGCGCGGCGCACGCACCTCATCGCGGATCGTCAGCACGTCGCAGACGACCGGTCCCGGACGTTGTAAGACGCGGCGTACTTCGCCGCGCAGATCGGTTTGATCGGCGATCGTGTCCGAGGCGATACCAAATGCTTCGGCGACCGTACGGAGGTCGGGCAGGTTCTGACCGGTGCTCGCGTCGCAGCCGATCGTGGCCTTGCCGAAAAATGCCGTTTGCGAGGCTCGGATGGACGCGTAGCCGTCGTTATTAAAGACGAAAAATTTGATCGGCAGGTTCAATCTCGCAACCGTGACCAATTCCTGAATATTGAAGAGAAAGCCCCCGTCACCGTCGACGCAGACCGTGGGTTTGCGACCGCCGGCGAGCGACGCGCCGATCGAGGCCGCAATTCCGAATCCCATTGCGCCGAGCGCAGTCGTATGGAAGACGCGTTGTCCCGATTTCACATGGTAGGCGAGCAGGAACAACTCGATCGCGCTGCCGGAACTACCCGACACAACGTAGTCGCCACGCTGGAGTTCTTGCGACAACACCTCTGCGAAGTTGTACACGCTTACCGGACCTTCGGGCGTCCGGTGCTCGGCGAGAACGACCGGATATCGGGCCTTCCAGTCCTCGCACCGGCGTAGCCACGGGCTACGGTCTCGTGGCGCAATGCGATCGAGTTGCGCGCGGAATTCACGAATGAACGCGCCGGCGTCGGCTAGGATAGGGAACTCCACGGAGTCACCCATCTTGGCGAGTTCGGCAGCGTCGATATCGACCATCGCCTTGCGAGCGGACTTCGCAAACCTCTCCGGGGCATATCCCGTAAGTACACGATCCAGCCGAGCACCGATCGCGAGCAGAAAATCGCAATTCTGGACCGCAAAATTCGCACCGCGCGGGGCCAC
>Ga0116227_10005335_pt1 | contig 27156 bp, 23 predicted proteins | sample S1TSphgellanicum_FD_89693 | JGI IMG/M metagenome (GOLD analysis project Ga0116227, IMG submission 89693) | Host-associated microbial communities from peat moss isolated from Minnesota, USA - S1T2_Fb - Sphagnum magellanicum MG | ecosystem: Host-associated > Plants > Peat moss > Unclassified...
AAAAAAAAAAAAAACAAACACTGGCCAAAACCCAGATGATGAAAAAGGGTGCCATCACCACAATAGACTTGTGACCTCAAAAGAGAAACTGACATGCTACATAAAGGAAAGAAACCCATCCATCATCAGAAGACAGAAAATGGACCGACAGATAAGGATAGCATCGCGGCTGACAAAAGAAAGAGTTCGAGTCAAAGCAGTTTTCAAAATGATATCAAGTCATAGACGACGTTCCATGATGGGGCACAGTTTTCAGTAGAAGTCTGGTAGTTAGTTAGTTAGGTACGTACTTTGTTGAGGGTTATAGTTTTTATATTCACCAGATGGAAAGTGAAGCGTGTGGAGTGTGGACACCATGTGAAGTCAAGATGAAGAAAGTGCAAAGAAAAAAGCAACCTAGACGACGATCGATGATCACGCATCACAAGAAACAAGAAATAGTTGTACAGAAGAAGAAGACAAAAAGAGATTGCTTGTGGACATGAAAGCATCTATCACGATTCAGTATCTCAAAACCCAACCATACTCTATCGGGATTCTGACCCAAGAGGCTAACAGAAGGAGTACCTATTGGAAAGCAAAATGATCTTGGCCAAACATTTTTGCATTGTTTTCTGATGCTGGGAAAAGCCACTGTAAAGCCTAACACTTGCTGAGAAGACTATAATAAATTTGATCCCACTACTGCTTCCGATTTCTGATTGCTCAATCATGATGACTGGTCCAGATGGTTTGCTAGTTGTAGTTCTCACCTATTTGCAGTCCCACTTCTAGTTTTAAGGGTCGGATTCGAAAAAAAAAGTAAATAACTGAACTTAGATGTGAGATTTTTTTCTTGCAGAGTCACTCACATATTGAGCTACTATTTCTCTTCATTTAAAAATCAACTAGGCCTACATCCCTTGGCCGTAAATCTCATATGAAAAAGAAAAAAAAGTGTGATGAGAAGGCGTAGCTGACAACAGACAGTTCCCGAAAAGCAAGGCAATTCTTTGCATTTCTTCCGATGCAATCGCGGTAAGTAAACTCCGCTGTGTGCGCTACAGGAGACAACGAGACTGCCTGACGTGCTTACGTGCTTACCCCCCCCCCCTTCCTTTCTTCAGAACGCACATTTCCGTCGTCGAATCGGTGTCCTTGTGAACACATCCGGACCGTACATGTACATCATCTGACGCTTCAAGGTATAGAAGCGTAAACCTAGTTTTTGGCTTACTTGCCGTCGGATGAGACCAGTTAGCAACGGACGCTGGAGATTGGCTCTTGGTTTCGTAGCTGATGGCGGTTTCCGTCCTATAAGAAAACCGTATAAGTATAGTAAGCGTATAATACCCGGCCGAATACACACGCTCTGGACTTCCCTTGCGCGCTCTGTCTCTCTCTCTCTCGCTCTCTCTGTGCCTGTGTTCTTTGCTTCTCGATCGTCTTTGCTTGAGGAAGAAAGAGGCGCACACGAGCGCTTTGTTGCACGCAGGCTGCTTACGCGATAACGTCCCGTGCTTGGAGATTGAGTGGAATAGGTCGCCGCGTTGCATGTTTGGGAGGCGGGGGGGGAGAACTAAGGGGAAGTCTCGCTAAAGGATGCCGCAAATGGTTGTCATTGGAGCGAGGGAGACATAGTAATAGTGCCACCAAGGTTAGGACGCGAATTGGCGATCGATTCGTTGGCCTTTTTTTTCCTCAATCTTTGTCCGCGTTGATCTGTCGATATTCATCCAGGTGCGGCTGTGTTGCCAAGTTTTTATGTATGTGCTGGGAGAGGAATGTGCTGGAAGAGGTCCTGAGAGTGATCTGATTCGTTTGGTAGACTGTAAGAAGGAGATGAGATAGGCGTGCAGCAGTCGTGAGGTTTTTTTAATTGTGTTGAGGCTGAGTAGTATCATAGGTAAAGCAGCTTTTGTTGAAGCGGGAGTTCTGAGTTTTTCTTTCTTTCCGGGGAACGGTTGGGAGGGCAGTTAGGGGGAGGAAGAGATCAAGAGGAGCAGAGGGAAATTTTGTTTCTTGATTGATTGGTCGCACGCGTGCAATCTTGCAGGGACGACGCTATCAAACTATATGCTCATAAGAAGAAGCCGCAAGTATGGCAGCGGCCACAGAAAATGCGCAGCCTATAAGCGCATTAGATGGAGTTTACAAGCTCCTGCCTTCGGCCGAAGGCGGCAACCTGAGGGAGAATGGCCCTGTGGCGGATAACGAAAACTCTTGTGTGACAGAGAAAGACATGGTCGACGTACATAACGGTGGCCGCCCGCCTCGGCCACGGCCTGCTTCCATGTCTGCCCCTACCACAGTTTCCATCAGGGGTTGTATAACCCGTGCATTAATTTGTGAAGTGGCACTGGCTTCCGACTCGGTATATTTCTTCACATCCACTGTTTTCTTCTGTGATTGTATTGAGAGACAGGGCCTTTGGACATCTCTTTTTGTAAACGCCAAGGCTTTTCTTTCACGGTATGCCTGATACCAGCAAACTTCTATGGAATGAATGTGTCCAGATTGTAGATGAAGGAAAGGATACTTCTGTCATGGTCCAGGAAGGTGTTCAGATGGAGTTTCAGCCTGTTTACCGGTCTGGAGTGTGGTCAGACACAGGTCTTCGCAGAGTGATGGAAGACACACATGTTCGCATTGATGACCTGGAAACATATCTGGGCTCTCGAGGTGGTGGTGAAGCTTCCGGTGCTTTCTATGGGGTCAGTGCTGTTTTCCTGGCTGGTTCGACTTCAGTACTTTGGACATTGTTCGGTGAAAACGTTTTGGGTTTTTGTGGTGAATATGTTCAGTATATGCGTTTAAACAGCAACAATCTGTTGTCACTTCTGTTCCATCTGTCAGATGGGCAATTCATTGTTTTAGGAACTGAGACATTGATTTGTTTCTAGGCTTTTGAGCTCTGTTGTGTTCTGACTGTCCAGATGCCAGCCACTGTGCTTGGAAGTGTTCCAGACATCTGGAGTGCACTCAAACACAATTGAACGTAGGTTCTGAGTTCTGACCACATGAAATTGGGATTTAATGACAGGTTTTTGATGGTCATGGTGGCAAGGATGCAGCATTTTATGTCAAGGAGAATGTACTTCAATACATACTTGACGACATTGCCTTTCCAACAGCCATTGAAGATGCTGTGAAAAGTGCATTTTTGCGCTTGGATGATGCATTTGCTAATGCATGCTCTGTGGATCATGGTCTCTCCTCTGGAACCACTGCACTCACTGCACTCCTTTCTGGAAGGTTTGTTTTGCTGATTGTTCCTATGTATCCACTTAAGTGTCACAGGAGATGTTTAGCACTTGAATCACCTGATCTTCAAGATCAGGCTCACCCAAGCCCAATCTCAGAGAGCTCTTTGTAGGAAAAATGAATGTGGGACCATGGAGGACATCAACATTTGATTATTCCAGTTGGATTTACCAAAGAGGGGGATTTCATCTGGGTTTAAAGTTTACAGAATTCCAGGTTCTAATAGCAATGTCAGTGCAATCAAAACAGTAGAGATGTCCAGCTCTGGTATATTGGGAGGTAACCCACCCCAGTAGTATTGTCAGCCTAGGATGCTTAACTTAAAGTTTTGATGGGATCCAGTGCCTTACAGAGCTAGAACACAACCATTGTCACCATGGATCTATGAGGAGAGGTAGTGGGTAGCTTACATGAGATTGTGGCCTAATTATTATTTGCAATTGTACAGGAACTTGATTGTAGCAAATGCTGGTGACTGTCGGGCAGTATTGTGCCGAAGGGGGAAGGCAGTGGAGATGTCCAGAGACCACAAACCAGGATGCTTGAAGGAAAAGCTTCGCATTGAGAAGCTGGGAGGTTATGTTGATGATGGCTATCTGAATGGCCAGCTAGCAGTTGCCCGGGCCATTGGTGACTGGCATATGACAGGCCTAAAGGGGCAGGGTGTAGAAGGTCCTTTGAGTGCAGAGCCAGAGATACAACATGTGGTGCTGACTGAGGAAGATGAGTTCCTGGTCATTGGATGTGATGGTTTGTGGGATGTTTTTACCAGCCAAAATGCAGTGGATTTTGCAAGAAAGGAATTGCAGCTGCACAATGACCCAGAGCATTGCTCCAGGGAGCTGGTTGCTGAAGCTTTGAAACGCCGTTCTTGTGACAATCTCACAGTAGTTACTGTGTGCTTCAAAACAGAGCCCCCTCCCCGGCTAGCTGCATGGAGGCCAAGAGTTCGGAGGAGCTTCTCAGTTGAAGGCATTAGTAACTTGCAGGGCTTCCTGAATGACTGCCCTCCCATTGAAAAGTTATCCAACTTGTAAGTTTTTCTAAAAATTAGCTGTCCCCTAATCCAGACAAGGAGATAATGGTGTTGATCTGGGGGGGCTCTGCTAGCATGATCCTAAGGATCTCATGCAGGTGGAAAGTTTTGGTAATCAGCAGGGTGTAAATTAGGGGTTGATAGTGAGCCATTGAAAAATGTGTTCAACCAGCATTCTTGGATTATGCGCAAAGAATGACAATTAGGTTTCAAGTTTTGACCATGAACAATCTGAGGAATGATTTTGTGGAGAGCACATGTTGTTTGCTGTGTCATATAGGGTCATTATGTACCATTAAGGTTTTAAGGTCTTTACCATTTTAGATTTATTCAGGTGACAAGGGTGGCACGGTGGATAGAAACAGCTCTGTTCAACAACAGGCAGGTCCTCTCCTTTCAACATGTAGTTGAATATCTTGTTATGCAAGAGGTGAATGCAGTGTGCACAACCTTCTCTGAATGGGATCCACAGACTTTATGCCTGCCTTTTTATGCATTCTTGTATTTCTGGATTGGTGTGAGAAAATGAAAATAGTAGGCCCAACCAAGAATTTTTCAACCAGGTGGTGGATGAACCATTATTGCAGATGAGCAAAATATAGCAATAATTGCAAACTTCATATACAAGTCAATGTTCTAATCTGAAAAGAATTGAGGACAACAAAATTTGGGTGTCCTTTGGTTCCTTCTAAGTACCCTCAATCTTGCTTGCTCACAACAGAAATGTAAACTAAAGACAAGCAGATTATAGCACCCAATGCATGAATCAAGCAGGACTAAATATGTTCTAAAGTATAAAGGATAAGTCATACAATACAACCAAAATCCTAAATTATTTCAGACATAAATCAGAGGCAGTTGCATACCACATGATGTGGCCCTAAATTACACAACTATGTGTCTTCACTTGTAACATACTGCTGGACAATTTGTTCCCTAAATTGTTCACAACAGCAACTATATACCCATCTTTTCCATGACCCAGGTCGGGTACACAAATTCTCGCTACATGCTCAAACAAAACTATGACAGAGCTTTCGTGTTTAACATAAGACCAAGCAGACAGAGAACACAGCATAATTTCAAAATGGGTCTCCTAGGATATACATTGCTCACCAATCACATTCTTCCTAAAGTGGTTCCTCACTGCTGCTCAATAGGCTAATTAAAAAAACTCTGAAAGATATATGTCACAAAGATGAATTCTTCACTCCATGTTTCTCTGGTTTAAGCCCTAGCTGAGAATATACAGCTGTGTTATTGAAAACGTCCTCTACTATGCTAGGCACACAGTGGACAAACATACTCATACATCTCAGTTGCTGCCAAAAAGCATTTGCATTCATACCTAGCTTGAATTACAAGCATGTTGCCTCACTTCTTACATTGTCTACCTGGTCATTTCTTACTTGCCTACAAGGTTTTGCAAGAAGGGGCAATTGTACAAATTGTAGCAGACAAAGGAATGTGCATGAGAGTTTGTAATCACAACCAAATACATCGAAGTACAATGTTCAATATACAGTGACCATCAATGGCCCAGTTTCACATTGCACTTGTCACAATGATTATTGTCTAATAAAGAGCAACCATCAATGCTGCAAGAGATCTCAAAAGCTCTCTTTAAACCCTAGTTTTAGCCTAGAGATTGTAGCTCTTTTTGCTTTATATTCCTGACAAAAACACCTGCAGAGATGGAAAGAGTTGTGACTAGCAAAAAGAGCATGCCAAAGGATCACTGAAGAATGCCTCTCATTACAGAATTCGTTCTCCCAATTGCCTACAAATGCAAAATGAGAAGGATTTTATGCTATTGAAGATTGAAAATACTTAGCTCTTGCCTGCAGAAACCTCCCGAGGCGTTTTGGTGATAAGGGAGAGAGCATGTACACCGCCAGTTTGAAGCTCATCCTTGAGGACTTCATACACAAGCCGATGCCGCTTCACTAAACTACTTCCTTCGAAGCTCTCAGACACCACCTTGACATTGAAGTGTGTTTCAGTAGCTCCCCTCTCCACGCCCGAGTGACCTGCATGTTGGTATGAAACATCCTCCACTTCCAGCTCCGTCGGGGTCAACGCCTCTTCCAGCTTTTCCTCGATCACTACCTTTTTGTTGATGACTCCAGAGCTGCTTGTCGAGAGTCGAGAAACGGACGAACAAACTTCCAGCACAAATCCTGGACATCGCAACGAAACCCTACTCTTACACAGCTGAGACAAAAACATGGAATCCGCTACAACAATTCAGAAAGAAGGAGCCAGACGAAGCTCCTACAGGAATAGACGAATAGACGCCAGCTGCAAAGCTATGCAAATGAGCGGAACACGGCAGAGGCAATGCAGCAGAGAAACGTTCGACGAGGACGCGAGAAACGCTTCCATGGAAACGAAGGCAACAGCAACGGAGACAGAAGAGAGAGAAGCTGCAGCAGCGGGCATGGAGTGAGTGTCGCGCTAACTGTCACACTAACCATTCAGTTAGTGTTTAGTGCACACTAACCAGCTATTCAGCCAGTCAGTTAGTGTTAACTGAACACGATTACAAAGGTGACCCAGCGTTTTTTTTTTCCTGGCTAAATTTAGCCAGTTGGCTTTTCTTTTTTTTGCAAAATGCCTTTAAATATGCGTTTTTTTTGGGTTTACTAGTCTCCAGATTTCAACAATTTTTTTTGAGGAATTGCCAGATTTCTCTAGTGGATTCCAGCAGGTAGCCAAAAAGGATTGCTTAAACATTTTTACTGTCATATCCTGTCATATTTGGCTAAACTGCGTTACAGATGATCACCAATTCAGTTACATCACAAAAATGGAAAAAGAAACCCTGACCTGAGACAAACCACCTCTAGGGTTAAGGTAGGTGGTATCTGCTATTGGGCTCCACCCTTAGTGTAGGTATGTGTCCTTTCACCCAATAGTGTCTAGTTATTGGACCCATCTAGAAGGTTAATATCAGGTTGGTACCTGAAGATGATCGATCTACCAATTTAGTGTAACAAGTGGATGTAAACCTCTCACGCTTTTAGTAATGAAAACGAGTTTCAAGTTTTCTTAGAACTTTTAGTTTCTAGATCAATCATCTTCGAAAGACCCAAAAGTGCACATCTATCTCCATCATACCTTCTCAATCTACCTCAATTGATAGCACTAAAGTTCACCACTAGAGTCAACCCTCAAGCCCTAAAGTAAAAGAGTTCAATATGATGGGAATAGTTATATTAGGCACAGTAAGATCAAATTCTCAAATTTCTTGTACTTTTGTTGTGTTCAGATAACAACAATCTTACAATCCAAAGCCATTTCAAAACAAAAGGTGGCAAACACAATGCATAAGTAAGGTTGCTAGTTGCTTCCTAGCTCTTTAACCCTCTATTAGATAGGGGTGATGAGCTTGAAGTGTAGGGTAAATCCCTAGGGTGGGGGGTGTTCCCAAAATAAGGGCCCTAGATTCCCCATTATAGGTAGGCATAAGATACCGCCATCCCTCCAAAAGGAGTGGGTGTAATATCTCTCCTCTTCTCTAGGGGGGATATTCATAGTCATAAGGTGCCCTCTGAATACACCAGGAAAACTCTTTGAATGCTTTTACAATCTGAGGTAGTCTGAACAGCATTTTTCCTTTCTGGATTCTAGAATTGTAATACCATGAGAGAAAATTCATTAGCTTCTAAGAGTGGCCTAGAAATAGGTTTTAAAATTTCATGAAATGGTAGATGTTCTATACATTGGCTTCATGCAGCTTGTGACAATTCAACATGAGTTTGGGTGTCTGCATGGTACCTTGAAGGGTGGCTGGAATGCTTTCAGGAATTCTGAAATTTGATGTTGGTGAGGGTTGTAACATGACAAGAATGGAATGGTAATGTGGATCTTCTTCAAGATACGTGATCAACAAATGGACCATGGCTATGCTGGTTTAGCTGTGAGGTGCTGCAATGAGGCACCTGGATAGAGAGGCTCTCTGTTGTTCCACATGAATGCTTTCCAACAACCGTTGAACAGTCTCAAGGACTGCCAGTATGTTACACAATGTGAATTCTCCAAGTTGTGTGTTCACCTTTGTGATGGCTTTAATATGCATATGGTTTTTTTCTCTCACAACCCAATCCTTTTCTCTCAACTGAGGTGTACTATGATTGCAGTTTTCTGCAAGCAGCATTGTGATGGCCTCAAGTCTTTTCAAGCCTGTACACAAGTGTTAATCATGTTGATGCTCAGGTGGATTAAGCTTACCTAAGATTCAATACATTATACCTCTGAGGCTGTCTCTCAGTGGGTTAATCCATGAGAAACTACTAAACATGAATTTGTCTAAGAATTGTCCACTATGGAGCATGAAGTTTGTTTGAGAATTGTCCATCATGGCCAGCAGAACAACTTCTGCAGTCTTATAACACGTGCAAAGGATTTTATCTCACCCCACAGCTCTTCTGTTCCCTGCTATGGATCAGGTCTGCACAAACTGTTACTTGAGTGCAGCTGAGTCTGATATAGCTAAACAGTTTTCGAGGAAGCAATGATAAAGTAACTAGTGTTGACTCTCCTAAAAGGCTTTACATAACAATCAAGCACTTATATGAACTAAGTGCTTGCTTATGCACTACCTATATAAACAAGCACTTCATTTTCTGCATATGATGCAACCTCTACACAATTCCTCTTCAGAATGAAAGATTGTACAAGATATAGTCATGAAAGGAAGAAGTCGGTTGCAAAAATGTGACAGAAACTCATAGCTTAGACTCCAAGTTTTAAACTGTTTGTAAGGATATGGCTGCTTTGTCAAAGCAGACTCCCCAGGAGGAAATGACAATGCCCAATCCCATGCTAATGGTTGAAGGAAATGTGGCTGCTCAAGCTGATGTGAGGTGAACTGGGTATCTGTAAGGGTTTACTACAACTTGCATTACTGCAACTGAAGCATTGCAGTACAGTGAGATCCAAAGATTGAAATTCTCCTTAAACCCTAATGTGAGGAACAAACGTAAGATGATCACACGGGCCAAGTGTCGCTTAAAACAAATCTTGACTGCAATATTTTTTTCGCTCAGCAATCAGGTAAAATATGTATGGGATTTGCAACAGCAATAATAAGAATGAGTGAGATTCTGGATTAGCATGCAGCAATCCAAGAATCATCAATGGGAGTTTTTCTTGGTGTTGTACAGTAGTGAAGAAGAATGATGCAGCATATGCTAATCATCTGCAATTGTGTAGTACTACTAATAAATTGTTTCTCCTGCTGTTCATGCTTGACATGGTTATTGTTGTACATTAGAAAGAAATAAAAAAGAGCAAATGGCGATGGTGAGAGGTGCTGCATTCAGAAAGACAAGTTGGAGTTTATGCTTTGCTCCCTTGGGGAGACTCCTCTCTTGCTCATATCACAACTCAAGGTAGGTATACAGTTTGTTGGGTGCTTGAATGAGGATACCTAGTTTGAAAGGTTTTTTTTGCGTCTTTGGGTGCACGAGCATGTTCAGCATGCGGTTGTAGAAGGTAGTGGACCTCACCTCATTCGTCAACTGTTGTGTGTTCCGACAAAACTGCACTTTCTGATGTCGTCTAATATTTGTCAAGGGTGCGCTTTGCTTTGAGATTGGACTTGAGACCTTTGGACGTCAACTTAATTAGGTCTTCCGCAAGCAGCACACAGAAGAGAGCATTGCTGCAACATTTGTGGCTTCTTCGTGGCAAAGCTGCTTTTGATAGCTCCTTTTCTTCTACTTTCCGAGAACACCTGCTGCTCAAATTGATGACAGTTTTTGTCGTGTGTCCATTGTTGGTGTACCACTGCCGCCATCGACCCTATCCTCGTTTCTGCTTCGCTTTACCTCTTGCAGTTGCTACTCCTTTTTGCTCGTACCCTTTGGAACGCTCTCTCTCAGATGCCAGCCAGCTTCCATTTCTGGGGAATCAGCAGCATCTCCTCCTTGCTCTCTTCTACGGCTATGTGGCATAGCAGCCAGTGTTCTCAGGAGCTTGAGGTTTCAGGAAGCTAAAAAAAGAGCGGAATGGGTGCCAGAGAGATCAGATTGATGGGTGGTGGTGCCAACTCCTTCAACGGAGACAGACAGAGGAGGGATCAACAAGAGACCACCACCCTTGTGCACGAGAGTATCAATTTTGAGCCGGACCATGTGGATGATGCGAAGCCTGGCATTCACCACCCTCACCCTGTGCAGCGCATGCGCACCTTCGTTGTCGCTGCTGTTCTTACTTTGTTCACCAGCTCCTTGGTAAGCTCCAGAAAAAATTCGAGAGTGATGAATATGTGTATTTTTCTCTGGCCCTCCCTTTTCTTTTCTTTTTCCCTTGCTTGGGAATCGCTGGTTCTTCGCCATTCAGCCTTGAGCTTGAGGACCCTTTCTTTGATGGGGTATTGGGTTTTTAGGGTTTGGGTGGTTCTGTCTTTGGCTCCTCAGTCCTCTTGCAGCACTCCCCTCCCCTCCCCTTTCTTTGCTCATGCTCCTTTCTTCACAAGCCTGTGAGTAGAAGAAATAGATGGTCAATTTTGCAACTCATGGAACAGCCTTCTGGCAGGGCATATTGACAACTGTGTCACAAACCAGTGGAGGTTACAAATACGATTATGCAACAGTACCTTTCTTAGGTGAACTATTGAAGGTCAGAGGCTGCTGTTGCACTTTTTTTTCCAGAAAAAACAGGAATTTGAATTTGTCTTGTTGTTTTTTCCCATGTTAAAATGAAGGTCTGGATGTATGTATGTCCCTTCTGTGTACGCCTGTTGCATAGGCTTTTTTTTCTGGTTGCAAACCTGTTAATGTGGAGCTACAATGTGATGTGTGACAGACAGCCATTTTGTGGACTGTTGTAATTGTGCAGCTCTTAGTGAGTACATTTCTGCTCTGGAAGGAATCAAACACACCCAAGCCTCCCAGAATAACAACAGATTGGAGGAGCATAGGCCTCTACCCGATTCCCTCCATCATTTACCTCATCCACAACAATGTGCAGTTTGCCACACTGACATATGTTGACACTTCAACATACCAGATTATGGGGAATCTGAAGATTGTCACAACTGCCATTCTCTTTAGGTCAGCCATTGAATTCCAGAAAGCTTTTGCAAATGTGGTCAATCCGTGCTGTAGTCATGAGTAGGGTAAGCCATCTGTCTTGTGGTGTTTAGTCAAGGTGATATTGAACATTGTCCTAGTGTGTTTTGGTTTACAGAGCGTTCTTGAAGAGAAAGATATCAAAGCTTCAATGGATGGCAATTGGGTTACTCACTATTGGCACTACTGTCAGTCAGGTTCATCATTCTTGCCTGGCTCTCTGTGTTGGGTTGATATCTAAGAATTGGAAGTCTTAACCGCAGCAGTGGAGATTTTGATGTAATTTTTACAAGATGATGATGTGGGTGGTGCAGGTGAAAGGGTGTGGGGAGACTGATTGCAGAAGTCTGCTAGCAGCACCAATACAAGGTTACCTTTTTGGCATACTCTCAGCATGTCTCTCGGCTATGGCAGGAGTTTACACTGAATTTCTCATGAAGAAGAATCAGGACTCCCTCCATTGGCAGAACATGCAACTTTATGTGTAACTGTCACCCTTTTTTATTTCTCTTCTCCTCTCATATTCTTGTTGCTTTCCTCACTTCCATGCAATAATTATAATGCTATTGTGGACTATGTAGAACACATCCCTTCCAACTCATGAGATGTTTTAGGAGCTTCATTGTGATGGACACTCTCATTCCCAACTTATCACAAGTATGGAATCTGCCTATGTGAACATTGGAAATTCGTCAGGTCACCAGTGGTTCAACTGTGGTGATGTTGGTAGAATGTCAGACAGTTCTGGCCTACATGATGCTCTCTCATGAAATTGTGTGTAAAGTAAGCACAGTAATTACATAGTACAATGTGAAGAACTGCTGTTCATTCAGTCCTCCATGTCTTTCTTGGATTGAACTATGTTGCATACTGTCCTCCACACTCCCATGTAGATACTATGAAGCAACTGGATACTGGGCTTGTTGTAATAATGTAGAATTTGGAAAAGAATCTATTGACTTTTGGATTGTAACCTAGATGCAAATAGCCAAAACAATTTTTTTGTCTGATCCACAGTTGGGGATGGGTGGGGTTTCCTCGCAGATTTGGAGTGCTGTTCAACATGATCCGTTTGACAATGGATGACATTCTTGGGGCATATGAAAAGGGGGCTTGGTGGTCCAGGTTGCTGGTTGGGTACAATGTTACAACATGGCTAGTGGTGTTGAATCTAGGCTGTACTGGCCTCCTTGTATCTTGGGTGATGAAGTATGCTGACAACATTGTTAAGGTCCTCTCCCCTCTCTCAGCTCTTGCATATTCATTCTGAGTGCACCTGCATAAATTAAGGTTAGAATCCATGTTGCATAGTTGCAAGTTGTTTATAATTCCTAAATAGTAAGTAAGATGTGCATTGAATGGCCAGGAGATTCAGGCCCTTGTTGCTGAGCAGGTGTGCCTCTGAAGGTTTAAGGTGTTGGTTATACTGAACTGCACTGAACCAATTTTGTATAATTTGTGTAGCATTGGGTATGGAGATTTCTCAATTCTCATCAGAGGTATTTGTGTAGCACTGGTGATAGTAGAACGAACCCATAGAAAGGGCAGTGGATCTGGGACCTAGAGTGCTGTCAGCAGATACAGCTATGTAGGCAGTATTTGAGGATATATCAGGAGATATACCTCAGCTCTTCTTAACTTGCACTCATCTTTGAGTTAGTCTAGTTTCAATAGATACAGCAATAAACTCCAGTTTCTGAGCATGTAGTATTGTCTCCATGTTACTTTCTTCTTCCACTTTCTCTTGTTGATGTCAACAGAATGTCATGTTCTGAACAGGTCTATGCAACCTCAATGGCTATGTTGCTGACAATGGTGTTGTCCATCTATCTCTTCAACTTCAGACCTACTCTGCAGGTACATACCTTCTACATGCTACTTACCAGTTTGCAGAGATATTCTTTGTATATCACTTCTAATGAAAGTTCCAGGATACAAATTAATTGTGTTGTGGTACACCTAGAATGGTACATTGTCCTGCTGCATGCAGTGACTTATGAAGCATGAATTTCACTGAAGGTGTGTTTACTTGATTGTGTGGCAGCTATTTTTGGGAATCCTGATCTGCTGTATGTCCCTCCAAATGTATTTTGCTCCCCCACAATCTCTTGTGGACTTACCTACACAACCAACAACTGACACTGCTGAGCCCCACAGAACATAGAAGGAAAGTTGAAGCACTGGAAAATGTCAAAGCAACAGTGACAACTCCCATCACACTCCTCACCAAGGTGCATCATCTGTAGTAGGTTTATTTCAAACAAGTTTTCCAGCGCAATGTTTGCACTGAGGTAGATAAATATCAAAGATGCATAGACAATATGAGAGTATGATCTACATGGATGGTGGTCATGGGCATTATTTCTATGGTTCAAGTCAAAGAATGAGAGCAAAAGCAGTTGCAGTATGAGCCATTTTGCAAAACCCTTAAACAACCTAAACAAGTGAAGTTTCTACTGTGAACTACAAATTTTTTTGGGAGAAAGGTTGAAGAATATGACTTTTTGGAAGGGAGTACAGAATTGCATGATGCAGCAAACATTGTCATGTGAAACATGCAGGTTGGTCAAATAACTAGACTATGACTGCCATGAGGCATGTGTTTGTCACAGGCTTTGGAACTGGTGTCCTCATTGTGAGAGGTTGTGGATTCAACTCCTTACCAGATTGAAAGGTATAATGTACAATTGCCAATGCAATTATCATAAGGTCACCTCGTCCTCATTCTTTTGGGAATCACCCTTGGACTTTTTCTCTTTGTAAAGCTCAAAGTGAGAATGTATCATGAACCTAAACATAGATAGATCACAAGGTGTAGGAGGGCAAGGTTTCTTACACCTTCTAGATGTAATATGCCTCTTTCTAGGAGGGATGTTCCTTTATATAAGGTGCCCTCTAAATATATTTTTTCTAATTCTTCTATGGGCATTGTTTGGCCTGTTTGTGGGTTATGAAAAGTCCCATGTGCAAAAAAAGGCATTGATCTTCAGCATGAAGTGGCATTTGTTCAAATGTAATACTTAATGTTTTTGTTTTTTGTGGTTGTGCAACATATTCCAGGAGCAACCACATGAAGCAGTGGACTCTGTTGGGCTTCTTTATTTGATTGTTATAATGCACACAATATTTGTAGTCTTGTGCAATTTGAAAATTTGTGTGGATTATTGGCAAATAGGGGAAAATTTGTGATGTGTTATCAACAATGTTGGCTTTAAATTTGACAATTCTGGATTCAAAATTGGAACCCGACTTATGTTGTTAAGCACCACAATATTTGTAGACAATGGATAAGATAATTGATTGTGTGAAAACAAGGATTTTTCTGGGCAAGTTTTGGACCAATGCATGAATGAAAGGTTAACATAATTCAATTTGTATGAGACATTGCGCATCAAGTTGGTGATTGTTTGTGCAATCAAACTCTGGAATAGATTTTTCCATGATCATGAAAGAATCTTGGATCGTGTTTTATTGCCATTTGTATCTATCTGGTTGTATCACATGGACAACTGTATATGTGAAGGTCTCAAGAAACATGGTTGATACAAATAGATATTAATGAGTGAATGATGGCCAAACAAGTTTCAATAACCTAAAAATTGATTCACCACTTCCATCATTGATTTCAAGGTTTTATTACTTAATATATGGTCAGTGCAAATGGACAATTTTAAGTGCAGGTTGTTCAAATGGTTTAACTTGGAAGGTTGTGTGTAAAGGAAATAGATATATGCTGAATTAAAATCATATAAAAATGTTAGAAAATGAACGTCGGATTGTGACTTCATTGGTCACAATGAAGGCATTACATAATACATGGCAATAATATCATGTATATGTCTCTCGCTTCTATTCAGGTTGATTTAATTCGCAAATGGAGGAGTTGTTCTCAGAATACTCATCAATGTCCTTAACATAGCATGCCGAGACGGGGATTTAGGGTTGATGAAACCCTAGTTGGATGAAACAGTACCATCAACAGCTGAAAGTTGGAACGTGACAAAGCTTTCAGTTGATGATGATGGGGAAAAGGATTTATCAACGTTAGCTTTGCTTCTTCTTTGTTTTGTTTCTTGCAAGTTATGAAGGACGATGTTGTTATTGTGGCTTCGTGTTTCAACAAGACTTGGTGTTATCTTGTGTATGTTAGTTCTTAATGTTGGAGTTTTTTTTGTGTGGTGCAAGCTATTGTTGCATTGTTTGTTTGGAGGATGCAAATTATGGAGTGTGGAGCTTCACCATATACATATGGCATTATAGATATGGACTAGGGATCAAAGCTAAGTTTTCATTGTTTTTCTTGAAGAGTTGATGATTTTTCCTTTGGTTGTAGAGCTCATATGGAAGGTTAAGAGTACTAGAATAATAGTATGGGAAAAATGCCCTATTGTTGCTTATTTCTTTGAGGACTTATGTTTTTCTGCTACACCATTAGCTTCATAAAAAAGGAAATAGACATAGCAATATGTGTCTATCACATTAAGGGAAATGACGAAGCACTCTAAGGATTTGTGAGTGGTTTGTCTGACAATTTGTGTTATCAATGATTTTAGAGCCTTGTGGGAGAAAAGTTATTTATGTGTTGTAGGAGAGAGTATTCACTATAGTGGGGGAACTTTGAAAGGAAATGTGGTTCTAAAGAGGGATTTGTGTGCAATGGAAAATGTTGTTGAGGATATGATTGGATTTTTGTTTCTTCTTTGTTGAACTCCTTGAGCTAGTATGTGGGATGCGTTTCATTGTGTTGTTTTGGGAGCTAAAGTCTTAAGAACTAGGAGTTTTAATTTATGTCTTGTGTCAGATTTTGTTGAGTTATTTGTTATGTTCAAAATCATGAGTTGTTGTGCATGGGGTTGTATTTCACTATACCTTTGTGAGGAGCAAGTTTATTAGAGTTTGGGGAAGGTTTCATGACTACAAGAATTGCCACAAATGACCAGTGGGTTCATTGAAGAAGAAGTTAAAGCATGTTAATTTCTTATGACCCATCACTTAAATTTTATAAAATAGTTTACAAGTATTTGGTCACTACTTTACTACCATTTTGATTGTATCAAATTGTTTTGCATTTTTATAATTCTAGATGACAAGACTATATCAATAAGACTTTTACTTGGTTATCTTGTTCTTTTTCTTACAATTCATTCTCTAGAGTTGAATATGTGCATGAATGCTAAGAAAATCCCACTCCCACCTCATTTTGGGCTTCCATCAATGTTTACCACATCGAACATAAAGTGTCAATCCATCAATCCCTAATTATAAATACCAAATAACACACAATATAAATTGAAACAACCTCATTGTTTCTTGCATTCAAATGACAAACTAAAGACTTGAATCCTTAAATCTAAACTCAAATAGTACATAGTTTGAATAATTTGGATCAAATATCAAAGAAACACAACTTCAACACTTGAAGGCCACCAAATTACAATATTCTATTACAGCAATCCAAAGTCTTGATGTTATTGTTAAAAATTGCTTTGTATTGTCCCAATTTGAACCTAACCGATATTTTGCTTTTCTTGAAATATAACCAAAAATTGACACTTTTAATGTTCAATGGGTCATTGAATTGTTAATCCTAACCTTTATTATGCAATGCATTTCAGAAAGCTTTACAATTTAGATTCCCAAAAAGTCTAATTGCTTGCCACCTTTCTGTTTCACTAAAATTTGATTCTTAATTAGAAGTCAACATGAGGTTATGCAAAACCACTCAAGGTATGGGTAAATACATTCTCATAGAACCCATATTTGCTTAATTTGGTCTTTGAAAGCTCATACCAGATTTTGACCTTTTTTACATATTAAATCCAACCCAAGGATACCCAAAACAAGGTTTCTCATGTTTCTTGTTCCAAAACCAAGCAGCCAACTAGATCCAAACTCCTAACCTAACCTCTCTTTGGTCCGCGCATAATCATGAATCTTCTAAATGCCCACCCATCTATAACTTTGACCACCTTGCTTTGTTTTCATGTTTCGACATCAACTTCTTCTAAAAAATGAAAAATACACAACTTGTTCTAGTTAATGTGCTACTAGCACAACAAAAGAAAAATTAATAACCAAATATATAAATATATATATATATATATATATATCCAACATATCCTCTTATCCATAATCCCCCACACATCTAATTTGAAAATTTAGTTTATCACCCAGTTCATTTTTTCTTGCCTTAAGCCCTCCCTTTGCCATCCTTTTATCTTCCATCACACAACTCCTAGGTATCTCCTCCTTGTGAAGCTTCATCAAATTATTTCATAAATGTGGCTCGATCCTCCACTATTAGCAACTGACCCAAGATTAATGATAAGACTTACATTACACAAAAACAACAAAACACATCTCTTGTCCTTCAACTTGCCCTCATGAATTTCCTTTTGGTGATGGACAATTTGGGAAAATATACAATGAAGAATCAGATTTCACCATTTCACAACAAAAATAACAAACAGCAACACATTAAACTTTAAAACAAATTTGCATTTACACTAGGGTCCAAATGTAATAAAAGGACCAAGACCCAACTCCTATGCCTTTTGCTTAAAAAGCAATCACATGGAAATATTTATATGTGGCAAACCTAGGATAGGGCCAGCTAACTTATAAAATGCCTAGGCAAGAATTTTGAAAAAGGATCTACAATATGGGTTGAGTGTTCCAAAATTCAATGGACAATGGATGCAAAGTTAGTGTACACATGTGGATGATGCAAGCGTGGGAATTTTGAACCTCTTGCTTTGAAACACCATCACAAACCTAGGTACATGTGGATTTCACATCCCTATCACAAAGACTTTGCATCTTCCTATCCATTGAGTTCCTTACATGTCAAGAATTTGATTTGGAAGTGTGATTATAGAAAATTGGGAATGTTTTGATTTCAAAAACTTGTCAACTTGTTGCAAAGAAGATACATGCGACACATGATTGGAAAGATGGAAAGGAAAACAAAGAGGGAGGTGAACTTTGGAATTTCCTCCTTGGGACCATGTTGCCTACAAAAATCAAATTGAAAAATATTTTAGGACTATCAGGAAGATGAATATCAAAAGATTCAACCTTAAGGCAAACTTTCCTACAAACATTGTGTTTGATTTAGACATAGAAGAAGTTTTTGGGCCATCGTCTAAAGGCTTCAAAACTATAAACTTGCATGATCTTCACCCAGAATTGAAAGAGCTACTAAAGCTCTATTGGTAGGTATATGGTACAAACTAAGTGATGAACAATGAGTTCGTGATTTGGTTTATGAAAGGGTACATTGCATAAGAGAAGGGTGAGAAAGTGAATTGGGCAAAGGCAACCACTTTGACAACTAGGAAAAAACTTGAAAAGAAGAAGTAGAGTTAATGAAAACTGGACTTGCAAATTTATCTAGGAGGGGTGGAGGAGAGGAATCCAACAAATTTGAGTGTAAGTTTTACAAGTATGAACAACCCACTGCGATTAATGTTTTGGAAAGTAATGTAACAATATGTCTGTATGGTGTTTTGGCCAAAGATGTTGCAAGAATATTTTTTAAATATATCTTCTTGTTTAAGACCTCTTTAAGCAATGCATAACCAAGATTACAAATCAAGAGGCAAAAAGAAGTAAGTTTTCTGAAAAAAGTTTAGGGTTGAAATTTTTCATGGAAGATTGGAAGGCAAGTGCAATAAATTTGCAAAATGCCATTTCTCGAAGTGAATGTTAACTAAAAAGGCTAATGTGTGAAATTCAAATGTTTGGACAAAAGGTACATGCAAGTATTCTAGCCTTGTTTGCTTTGAATCTAATCTTTTTTACTTTGAAACATTAACAAGTAAGAGCTTCATTTTAAAATTGTCATTTACATGAATGTTGCAAGTGGAAAAATTGAAGATGACGAGTGCATTTGTAACAATTGCAAATGTAAAACTTGAATATGAAACCTTTTTTAGTAATACCATTTTTAAAATAGGGTATTTACAAATGGAACATGATGCTCTACAAAAACAACTAAAAATCAAACAGAGCATGCTAGAGGAGAAAATAAAGTGAGTTGTCCTAGGGTAGGTATTACTTGCAGACACTAAGTTGGATTCCTTGAAGGTAAATGATGACGCCATAGCTGAAGTGAAACGATAAGTTTTAGCATTAAAAGATGAAGAAAAAATCGTTTAAAGGAAACTTGAAAACATGAAAAAGATGAGCAATAGTTCTTTTTGGCCAAAACCCATAATTCATCTTAGTGGCCATGACAATTTTGATAACCCAACCTATTTAATTGTTAAGCCTTGCAAGTTTTGATTGTGAAGTTTCCATTGTGATGATGTTGTTTTGACTTCCTGTAAACACATGTATCATCCATTCTATTTGGGGGAGCTTGTGAGGTAATTAGCCACAAGTGTTCCATATGCAAACAATCTTTTCACCCAAATTGGATGCAAAGTTAGGACTTCCATGAAAAAGATGATGTCATGAAGAAGTCAACAACTAATATGGGCCTTAATAGTTTGTGTGGGAAATGAAGGTGTCTTTTCTGGAAATAGCCTCAACAAAAGGTCCTTCAAGTATAACATTAGACCTTGGCCTTTTATTTCATTTCATAAACAACTAAGTCTTCTACATGTCATGCATTTGTTATCATGTTTTATTAAGTTAATCATTCGTCTCATTATCACAAGGATCTATTCATTGAATTATGTTAAAAGCTTCTTTGACTTGTCAATGTGTTGAAAATTATTTCAACTACCAAAATGTAGAATGTACAGTAGTTAGTAGTGGTTGCAAGAGTTAGTTATACATAAGCAATGTGGTGATGGAATTTTATTAGGAAATGGTTGTGGTTTAACTACAAGCACTTGATTAATGTCCAAAAATAATAAATAATGTTTTTCCTTATGTTTCTTGGACTTGGTTGATCTGGATAAGCAATAAACAATGCTTTTGGTTTTGTTATAGTGGTTCTCCTAGGTCACAAGGACTTGTTTGTTGGAAAAGTAATATGTACTACTTTTGGTTATAACAAAATGGTTCTCCTAACATTAACAAGGATTTGTTTGCTAGATAATCAGTATGCACTACTTTTGGTTACATCAAAATGGCTCTCATGATATGATAAGGACTTGGTTGTTGGAAAAGCAATATGTATTGCTTTTGGTTAAAACAAAGTAATTCTCCTAACATTACAAGCACTTGATTGCTAGAATAATAATAAATATTACTTTTGGTCCCATCAATTTGGTTTTCCAAGGATTTAGATGTTAGAAGAGTAGGACCTATTGTGCTTTTGGTTACATCATAGTGGTTTTCCAAATAGGTTTAAAGGACTTGGTTGATGAATAAATAAATGTGCAAAAGCTTTGGATACATGTGAAACATTTCCTTAATGGAAAATGGTAAGCATGCTAGACCATGTATATGATCATGAAAAGTAATTGATTCATTTAAAAAGAAATAGTCTAATTACTAATGCATCTATTTGTGATCTCCAATTACCATATCCCCATTACAACAAATAGGGTTGGGTTCAACATGTTTTGAAGACCCTTTGATGAAAAGGGATAGTGTACAAGGGACAAATAAGTTCATTTAGCTTAGGATCAGGTAACCAAGGTGTTTAATTGACACCACCCCAAAGTTCAATTATGATGAAGATTGTATGGAATGAGATTGAATCACCATTTAAACAAAATTTGGAGATCGAAGACAAACTAGAATTTAAAGAGAAATAATTTCCTACAAAGTTGTAAAACTTATCAAACAAGTTTCAAATGGAGATGATTTGCAATGTAAAGAAGAAGGAATCTAAACATGTTCAAAACCTTGATATGTAAGGAATGGGGAACATAGGTGATCATTCACAAATATTGATACATGGAAATGTTCCATGTCTCAATTCTACTTATCATCTAAATTTTGTAGAGGGTTTCACTCAATGCTTGATGTTTGTGTAAAAGTAAATATTGAACCCACACAATTTCTAGAAGATTCCAAGGATAACCCCACCCAAGAAATTTTTGTTGACCATGTTTCTGAAGTGGAAGTTCCACCTCTTGTTAGGTATTTGTTCCAAAAACACAAGGTTTCAACACAAGATGAAGATGTGCCAAAAATAAAATAAAATGTTTTTTCAAGCTTCTCAAATGTGAATTTAGGTGAAATAACTCCGAACCTTACTTTATTTATTTTCCATCCAATTTGCATACATGTATTTAAATGTCTAACCTTGATATTGTCCATTTAGTTACATGCATCATGGATCTAGAATTTAACTTTGATATTGTTGTCCATTTTATATATATTTATATATATATATATAGATTTGTTTAACTCTTTTGTCCATTGTTCATAATCTTGTAGATATTATGCAAGGAGGGTCAAAGTTAGAAGAAAATGACCTGGCAGAAGTTGATAAGATGGCAACACTTAATGAGAAGGTGGCACCAAATTTTAAGTAAAACAACATCACAAAAAGCAACATCACAAGGTTGAGAAGTGACTAGTTTGGACACACCAAGCTAAAAAAAATAAATTACCTCCAACATTTGTAACTCGTAGTAAAACCAAATGATGTATGTAAAGAATGTAGATAATTCTTAATTCATTTTTGAAAACTTTCCAAGTGTGCAAAGAAAATACTTTTATGTTGGCAAACTGTCATTAAGTTTTTTTAATATAAATGCATTGTAGTATTCTGTGAACTAATTATAAGTTTCCTTCATGTGTAACTTTTCGATGAGTTTTTTCATCTCTCAATTAGTTATAATGTTTCATTGTTTGCACCTCTCCCATTCGCAAAACTACACACCAAAAAAGAAATATATAAATTATTTGACTTCAGATTGTCAATCACTAATTTTAAAGATGTCTAGATGGAAGTGTAGCAAATCAAGGCAAATAATTGGTAACTAAATGCCAACTTATTGTACAAACATCTCACTTCATGGTTACGAGAATAACATTTAACACAATAATCATATATAATAGAGAATGTCAACTCCAATGGGAGAACATTTTACAACACACAATCGTGAATTCTTTTCCATGAATTCAACCAACTTACAATCCTTGACCTTACAGTCCAATGAACATAATGCAAATCATGATTGGTTTTCATTTCTAAAATCTAACTAATAGGCAGACAAATTTGCATGTGGCTATAAATTGTTCATAGTTCATTCATCATAGTCACTAATTGATTTGCCAACCTTAATTGGACATAATTTGTAGGTAATTTGCAATGCTCTGCAAAGATGGTTGAGAAATGATGTATGCATTGTCTTATGTGAGATCCCATTTCTTATGAATTTTCCCAATGTTCAGTGTTAAATCCCATTCAAAACTTGCATTGTTGTGAGATGATTAATGTGCATTATCATCGCCCCATATATGGATATCTAGTCACCACCATTCTAGATCTATGAATTTGAATATTGAAAGTTTCAAATTTAGAAGTGTAAATATTTGTAAAATATGTTAAAGACTTCAATATTAGGTGAATGCTATAAAATGGCCACAAATTCCACTTTCTTCACAAGTTTTGTAACTTTTGTAATAAAAAATTGACTTCAGATTGTGAATCATCAATTTTAAGGTTGTAGATGGAAGTGTAGCAAATCAACAAATAATTGGTAACTCTACAACTTATACACATAATACATATCACATTCAAAGTATTTCATGGTTATGAAAATAACATTTAATACCTCAATCATATATCCTAAAATAAAATTGAAAATTTTTAGTGGGAAAGGATTTTACAATAGACAATTATGGAAATTTGTTAAGTTGTTCATGAATAGTTCACATAAGTTCACATTATTTCCAAGTTCTATGTCATCAAAAACTCAAATTTGTACATATAGCTTCGCATAAGTTCAAGTGGTGAATAGCTACAACAAACTCACATAAAGGGCAAACAAAAATGCCTAATCTATGTTGACTAGATGCCCCTTTTCCCTTCAACTAGTGGAAGGTGGACATGTGCAAGAATAATGGTGTGTAGAATCCCACCACAACTATCCCATTTTGGACCACAAACAATCATGTTCTACAACAAGCCAAAACATAAGTTACTAACCATCTAACTCTCAGTAGGATGTTACAACCTATTTTTTCCTAATGAATACCAAATGAAATTAACCAATTGGGGCCTACATTAACAAAACATAACATCATGGCCAATTTGCATTGCATAGTACCACAAGCACACATGTTAATCACAACCTGGAACATGGAACATGAAGCCAAGAAATGAACTAGGTTGTTTATGATAATAACATAATCTATTGGTTACGAGGATATTTTTTCCAAACAACAATTTTTTATCACATAGATTTAGTATAAAAGGTATGACAATAGCAAGTAACATCATTAGAGCAAGAAATTAGGTATTCACATCCTTGTGAAAAGTTGTGGCTTCAGAAAGAGTGTCTTAAGAGCTTATCATGAATACCATTTGCCATTAAACAAATCCAATGCCACCACTCAAATTCCATGCAAATAACTTTGATTAACTACCAAAAACATCCATATGGTGCAATTGAACACCTATGGAACACACATCATCAGGCTAAGATCCCTAAATATTGTTGAGAATCATTAGATGCTTTTGACTCATTCACAAACTTGGGCTCCCTTAGAAGACTTCCATAAAGAGCACAATGAAACTGACATAGAAACCTACTAACATCATAAAACTACATTCATTAAAGGTCTGCATGGGTGAGTTCACACTCTATTTCAGTATAAAACTTTGACATATACAACCTTGTCACCTATAGAATCCTCACAAGGCCCGATCCAGTTTGATCCTCCCAAGGTTGAATGACCCAACAAGACATTAAAATAGTTTTCACCCACTTAAAGCTACAACTAAAATGATCATCATGCTAGTTACATGGAACCACAACACACCAACCCCAAAACTTTTATTTGAAGAAAGACCCAAAGTATGCCCACTAGTACATGTGCATTCAAAAAATGATAAATTAATAGAAGTAGACAAAAGACATCCATGAACTTTCCTTACACTCTTTCATTGCTAACAACCAAAGTTTGAAATGTATAATAGATTCTTCAAATTCAACATGTGAGAAAGCTTTGGAAGTTGCAAACCATTCGAGGTTTTTTGGGGGTTTTGTTTTTAGGTTGGATGGTTGGTCTTCATTCCCTTTCGAAGCTTTGGATTTCTTGGTAAGTTTCTTTTGGTCATTGAAATTTTCCTAGATTTGATCCTCATTCAAAGAAAATATTATGCTTGTCAAATGAACCTTTTGCATTTTCTTTTTTCCCTAGTTTCTTTTTTTTTGATTTGTTGTTTGGTATTCTTGTCATGATCATTATCTTGGTGTGGATATATGGTTGTGGGCAACATAGTGGTATGGAGATTATGAACATAAAAAAACAAAAAGAAATCATGGCACTCTTGGGATGACAAAACATAGCAATATGGCGGCCCAAGAAAAAATTGAACCTAGGTCAAGTGGACATGAATATGCAATTGGTTTTGTCCTTGAAGGAACGGTGCAATGTGTGAAATCCTTTAAAGTGTTCATTGATATAGGGAAAAATATTGGGGTGTTACATATCAGTGAAGTTAGTCATGCTCGTGTGAAAAACATGGATGTTATGTTTATTGTGGGGGAAAAAGTGAAAGTAAGTTTGAACTAATTTATGAATGGAAGCTGTGGATATAATTATTAATTCCATACATAGAATTTGGTGAAATATGTAACATTCACTCCTTGAAATGGTATAGGTCATGATTTTGAATCAAGACAAGGAAAAATGGCACATTAAATTATCCACCAAAAAGTTGGAGCTCACACTTGGTGATATGTTATGTTGTTGGGCCTTTGTGTATCAGAAGGTATATTGAAAGATTTTGTACACTAATGATTTTTTAATGTTTTGTTGAGATTTGGTTATTTTATGATACATTACTTGCAATTTTCAAAAAACAAATTCCATTAATTCATTTTTGACAAGCAAGGGAAAATGTCACAAAATTGAAGGGAGGATTCCATAACAATTTTGATCAACTTGAATTTAGCAAGGTAATCCATACTATTATGATTTCAATTCTATAAATGTTTTGTGCACTTATAGTGATTAACATTTTTTATTCCTCAAACTAATCATCTACATGAATTTGATCATTTTTTTTGGATGGTGTGTGTTGATAGAAGAAACAAATGTTATATGTTCCTATTGATGGACGTGAAATGGTTGTGGTTTCATCAAATGCATTTGATTACTATTGCATGTGTTGTGAGTAACACCTTTCCATGAACAAAAAACACTTGAAGAGCATAACAATAGCAATAGTCATTTTTAATTTGCCACACTACAAAAAAACATGCATATGCTCAAATGCTTCCACATAGGTAATTAATGTTCAACACTTGTTGACTTTGTGTTGGGATTTTATTGTTATTTGAAGGTTCTGATTTTTTCAATGGGAAATATAATGGGGTGGTAGGGGTCACACATGGTGTACACCATTTGTGATGTGACACTTCATGATTGTTTTAAGGACATTATGATGCATGTTGTTGGTTCGAAACATGTTCAAAACCAACAGACACAACTTTTGCAACCACTTTTTCAAAATGCATGTGATTATTTGAATATTTGTTTTTGATGTTAATTGAAAGCATAGATCAAATTTGTCTGAAATTACACTCAAGTGATTTAAATTTGCATATGTTTGCATCTAGGGTTCCAATGTGGTGGGCACATGGATTTACCACTTGGGCTTAATTATTTGGATGCTTTTAAAGAAAATCAAATCAAAGTGTCATTATATCCAAAATTATGATCTTTGAAAGGAATCAGTACAATTTCAAAATCTATAGTCTTCAATTGCATTGTTGGAGAGGGAGAATTTGTTTTGTATTACAAGTTTTTTGTTGTATGATGTTATTCCAACCGAGGTTGCAAGAACTTTGTGTGAAAAGGCACAATGGTTAGATACATGCAAATGATTATAAGCATGGGCCAAAGATGGGTGGTTCTAAAATGAACATGTTTGGATGGAAACAAAATAAATATAAAGTCAAATCCGAATCATTTGGAAGGTATTATATGTGTAGTTTTTTCACTTGTTGATATTTTCATTTGGATTATTGTGAATCCATTGTGCTCATAGTTACATGTATGTAGGTATAAACATCATGACTCAAAAGTGGAAGAAAACTTTGTCAATTTTGTGGGCAAACTCCCAAGTGTCTTATTTCATACATTTCCAAAAGTAATGGAAGCTTTGGAAGACAAATGGAGGAGGTTAAACATTATGGATGGGGAAGGGCACCTTGTGGATCGTTCACCATTCACTACATGTGCATTTTCTAAAAAATATGGAGTAAATCTTCACACAGATTCGGATGATGATGATGCGAATTTCATCATATGGTTGAAAGAAGGTATATCATCAAATTTGGGGTGAATTTTATTTTAATTTTTGTTTTCATTGAGTTGTAATAATCCTTTATTTAATTGTGATGGTGTGTGGTTGTGATGGTGTAGAAGGTGAATTAGAAACAAATGGAGCGAGGACATTCTGTCTATTGAAATTCAAGATCAAATTCAAGACACGAAATGGTGGCATCTTCATGTTTATGCGAATAACATTTTACATTGCACAATGAAGAATCAAAGTGGCAACCAATATGGTGTAACATTTGTTCAAAAGACTTATGTGTTCAAGTATTTGATGAACTTGAATGGGCGATAATGTGGGGGATTATTTGGAATTGAGATGTTACAATTTTTTTGGGGAGTGTTTGAATGGTATTTGGTGGCATGTGAAGTAAT
>Ga0116227_10005337_pt1 | contig 27144 bp, 22 predicted proteins | sample S1TSphgellanicum_FD_89693 | JGI IMG/M metagenome (GOLD analysis project Ga0116227, IMG submission 89693) | Host-associated microbial communities from peat moss isolated from Minnesota, USA - S1T2_Fb - Sphagnum magellanicum MG | ecosystem: Host-associated > Plants > Peat moss > Unclassified...
CTCAAGCTGCAGCGATGGAGGAAATTAGAAGCATTAGTGTCATCACTCAAGCTGCAGCGATGGAGGAAATTAGAAGCATTAGTGTCATCACTCAAGCTGCAGCGATGGAGGAAATTAGAAGCACTAGTGTCGTCACGGAAGTTGACGTAGCTGCTACAACTCATGATGCCGGATACGTCCAGCTGCAAGTACTCGAGGAGGTGGATCATCAACCTGCGCCATGCTGTATTAACGTATGCACTGATGTTGCTACTGACGTTGCAGCATGCGCATCACCAGCTTCTAACAGGAGTTCCACTTCTTCAACGTCATCTCGCTACTGCAGGTAAGGTGGTCCCGAAGCTACTTTGTAAAATAAATTCTCTTCATCGGATCAGCCCCATGACACATAATTCTTCACTTATATGATTTGTTGACTTCTGACGGCCTGCTGATCATGCACATTCAGTACTGCTTTGTATATATCTCTGGTTCTCGAGCTGCTGATCATAGAGATATCTCCTCAAGTACCTTGCTCATGAATGCAATTGAGAAATTATCAACTAGAGCTACTAGAGCTGTGTGCACCAGGATCTGCATGGACGTGGAGACAGTGGAAGCTGGTCATGATGGGGACCCAATTTTGGAACTTGGGTGCAAGTGCAATGGTGGCCTAGGCTTGGCACACAAATCTTGTGCAATCACTTGGTTCAGTGCAAAACGATCAAGAAGTGTAGCATATGAGCAGCTGAAGTGCGAGATTTGTAGGTGAGTTATATTATATAAAACCTAGTCATCTCTGAACTCTAGAGTAATCCTCTCCATAAATTAATCCCAGAAAAAGTTCTAATCGGCTGCTGTTGCTATATATATATATACATATATTTTTTTTTTGTTGCATCTTGCTTTCATCATGTGTTTGAAAATTATATTTCATCAGATTATTGTGAATTGTTTCACCCTAATTGAATTGTCTCACAAGGGAAATGCCAAGCTCATCTAGATCTAGAATGTTTGATCTGTTGATTCATGTGAGCTCAGGTAATTATAAACCCTTGTTAAACCCTAAACCTATCGAACCTTGTAACTAAAAACTGTTTGCAGGTGTGATTTGTCTCCAGCAGTTTCTTTGATTATTTGTCAGCATTCAAGCACTGTGCGAATTACTATTCTGGGCTCCCAGTTTCCTGATCCTATGAGCCTTCAGATTACTCAGGTAAGTCAATTGTTAGTCCTCTTCCAATCCTACAGATTCCTACACACCCAAAAGAAAAATTTAAAAATCTCTGAACATTTCACATGATCTAATTTCTTAGAGCCTTGCAATCTCACTAAAACTTTTTGTTAAGAAAATTTTGAAAATTGGCTGATCAACTTTTGATAATAAATTTTGGTTGACAGAACTTTGTTTTCCAATTTTTTGCAATCCTGGCAGGTTTCTGTAAGTTCAAGCAATAATACAATTAGGCGCAACCACCGACTAAGAGAACCCCTGACACTAGTAAAAATACTGGGAGTTCTAGTGCTATTAGCAATCTTAGTTTTCCATTTCTTTATACAAGCTCACAAACAAAACAGCTAGCCAACATGGGCTTAGCAATATTATGTGATCACATGTGTGCTCTATGAACAGGGCCCAGTTATTCAAATCAATTCATCATTGTTTTGCAAAACCCATCTGCCAGTGTATAAATCTGATCAGGCTTTGGGGACATGAAAAAACAACTGGTGTTCAACTTTAAATCCAAAAAATTTAAACTTGGATCATTTGAGTAAATTTTGCAAAGAAATTTCAAGGTGGGAAAATGATACCCATCTTCAGATCTGAAACTTACAGACTATGTAGATACTTTCATATTACTAAAAAGTTTTGTGTTTATGTCCATCTTCATAAACCGACAAATTTATTAGTTTAGGGTTAATAGGTTAGGGTAATTGAGACTTGATCTGCTTTTACAATGCAAATTTGTGAGCTTAAATGGATTGAGTAATTATGATGAAGAGAACTTATAACAACTTTCTTGTCACACCAATTTTTTTTTGTTGCAAATGAAGGATTTAGAATCAATGTGCCTAGAATGCTACATTGTTAGAATATGAAATGGGAACTAATTAGCAAAGATTAAAGGGCACACTAGAGACTATTTTTACAACTGTTGGCTTTGAAGAAATTATTGCAAGTGAAGTCATTAGGTGAAGCTTATGATGTGATTCTAATGCTTCCAATTTCCTTTATGAAACAATGCAATGAGTTAGGATGAATTGTCTCTTCTCAAAGATTTGGTATCTAAATTCTAATTTCTTCCCAATTGCTTGCTTGCTTACCCATGGGCTTCATCATGGTTTGACCATCTTAGTACAATTTTTCCAGCCCAAACTTGGCAATCTTGGGATGATTCTACAGCAGATTTCAGGACCTGCATTGGAGGAAGCATGTTGATCAATGCCAGCATCTGGAGGATTACCCAAAAGCATACAAAAAGTGGAATTGGAAGGAAGGCAAAAAGCTGCAGCAGTTTGAAGAATCACCATCATGGTGACGATAAGATTCTGAAATGGGTTAGGGGGGCTTGTAGCATCTAGACATGACCCAAAAAATCTGCACAGGCAAGGCTGTAGAAAAAGATGCAGTGACAAGAGAAGAGAAGAGATTCTTGGGTGTGCCAGGAAGTATGAGATAATGGAAAATCTCAGGTTCTTGATCTTGTGAAGTTAAAGATCCAATATATTGTGGTGAATCATATGAAATCCTTCTTGGGCAGTTAATTGTCTGCATCAGAACTCCTGCACTAGATCAGGAAAATGAACTCAATATTCAAGCAAGAAGAACACAAAACACAGGGTTGAGGAGTCCAGACAAGGAGTACAACAAGCCTCATAGGTTGGGGAGCATGGTCTAGAGAGGGAGGAGTCAGGAAAGGAAAAGGGTGTGGGTGCAATGGTGGCGCAGCAGCTACGCTTGGGCTTATGGATGCGGTACTGGGCAGGCTTGCATTTAGCATGCCATGTGGGAACACCCTCCCATGTTGGAAAGAGAATGCTGCAACTGGCTTCAGTTGGACCACATGATCATGTTGTCGACTTGGGCTGTGGTGATGGCCACCTTCTCATGGCTGGTTAGTTCTTACACTTTTTGAGCTGATGTTGTGTCATTATCAATGTTGAACAATCTTGTTCAATGTGGCCAAGCCGTCTCCAGTTACCATTTTTTGGTTGAAACACAGTATTCATGTTGGAGGTTTTCACATTGATCACATGTGCAATTGAAGAAACAATATATGCTTTTACTAAGTGATTAAAGAAAGAACCTTTTTTGTGATAATTATTAAGTGTTATTATTTATCACCAAGTCTTTGTTATTGCTCTAAAGCCGACATACCTTGTTGGCACTTGGTGTATGTATGAATGACTTTTCAAGATATTTTTTGACAATTTCTTTTGGGCCATTTACTTGTCTACAAGTTGATTTAAATCGATTTCACAAATCTCATGAAAACTCAAACCAAGACTGATGAGTTGAAAAATCAAATTGAAGTGTGCAAAAACAAGTCAAACTAGTGAAATAAATGGCAAAAGAACACTTCTTGGCCTAGGTGTTTATCCTTTGATGAAATGATGCATATATTGAGGTTTTTATGACTAGTTGGTCTCAAAACTAAATGTTGAACTACTTTTCACTAAATGGGGTTTCTTCATAATCCATTCAATATATTAATGAATATAAGAAAAGCTTACTCGAATGATTGATTATACTAATGCTAGGGTTCTAAGATTGAAGGGGTACACATAAGAGGCATTGCCATCCCAATAATATTGGGACTTCACTCTGTCAACATAATCTGTATCATGAATCAAATCCCAATATAGGTGCTCAGATGGGTGTTTGCACAATGTTTGATGAATTCCAGTTACATTGGTTGGAACCTTTGTTCCACATTGGTATTGGGCATTAAGGACACCTGCTCCACAACATCCAGCTGTTGCATTTTTAAGCCCTGTACCAATCAACAAAGTGGATATGAAATAGTTTCCATATCTCCAACCAAATTAGGTCAATTCTACGAGCTCATGCTTAGTGGATTAAGTTCAAGATGGCCTAACAAAAATGTATCACTAGTAATTTCAACAAATGTAATGAATTTCTGAAGCATGTATGCCAATCCATGAAACACTCTTTTAATCTACATGATAATCCATTAAGATACACATACCAAAAGATTGGGGGTTTGTGATCATATCATATTCAATATCGTAGCCATGTGCTAACACAAGGTGGAGGTCAGGGATTGTAGCATTGAATTCTTCGACCATTTGCTTCAAACTTGCCTCGTACTCAATTGCTAGCTTGTTAAGTTGACACATTGGGAGTTGTTCAGAACCCTGACCACAGGTTTGCACCCAGCAACACCTGCTCCAAACAAAACTATTTTCCTCGCCCCTGATGCGTACAATGTCTGCCAAGGATTCATGACATACACCCATGTGAACAGCAAACCCTACAGGCTACCACATTACCAGAAGGAGAATCCCCAAAGTCTCAATGAACGGATTTGCTTTGGCAACCAAAATACCTTGTTACTACAACAATTCCCCAAACTAATTCTTGTTCATCTGTCATTTTGAAGACATACCTTAGTAAATGACAACTAAATATCTTTAAAAGTGACTTTGGAAAATTACACAACAAAATGGTTATCTCCATAGCTTAATGAACTCACACATCATGATATTTTCACTAGTTATTTTATGTCAATAGGGTTATATGCAAGTGATGAAAACTTACTTCAATGCCACTTTTATAAGCTTCAAGCATTGGGTTGATGTATTGGGTTGCATTGTATCTTATTTGGGTTGTGGGACTAGTAAGGTAACCATATATGATATCATTGATGCCTGTGCTTATAAGAAATAGGGACCTGGAAATTAGCTCTTGGGCTGCAAGCACTCCCAACTCCTTCACCAACAATGTCAAGACATTCTTATATTGTTCCAATTGGACATTGAAAGTAATTGCCTGTTGATCATTCAATCCCAATGATTTACACAAAAAAGCTTAGAAAACATTGGAATCATGGTTGCTGGGCCCTCTACCATAGGTAGAGGGATGCACACTTGCAAATTGGATCTCTAGATCAAAATATCCTCAAAGAAAGAGAGTTTGCAAAAGTAACTTTGATTGACACCTGAAACTTTCCAAATGTCCTCATCATAAAGGAGATTGCATTATGTCGAGGCCATTACCCACTTGGTGTATGATAGTGGCAAACATAATGTAACTTTTAAAAATCCACAAATTTTTATATGCAATGTTTGTTGATAGAGAGATGAATTTGCAAGAGAAATGAAACCTTACCAAGCCAGGATTTGTGGTGTTAAGGAGCCCACTTCCTCCAGATGCGAAGTTTACACCCTTGTAGAATGTTGCATTGGGTTGCAGATACGGAGGTGCAAAGGGAAGTGCTAATGCTTGAGCTGCAAGTGAGAATTTCCACAGATGTACACACATTGAGAGAAATCGGGAACTTAGCTTACAAATTTCCACAAATCTATGTACTCTAATGCATTGAGGCAATCAGTAGCTTAACTTGCTGACTTCTTTGTCAAAAAAGCATTCATTCTAGAGCAACCCAAGGAGCCAATTTACCAATCACAACTCTTTATAGTTTATTTGAGCGCAAGAGAATCAATTAAGAAGATTCAAAAGTGCAAGAGAAAGAAGATGCTCGAATTGAATTTGAGATGTTTGAATCTTGAAATTTTTCCTCTCCATTCTGAACTCTCTCTCGATCATTGTGACTCGTGTACTATCAAAAACGACAGAGTGGAAAGATCCCCCACATACCGATAAAATCGCCCATATTACGGCCATTGCTGAAGCGACCAGTGGGCCTGTGAAAGAAGGTTTCACCATATGGAGGAAAGTTGGCATGATACGCATTTGGCAGATAATTGTTCTCACCCACATCCAGAGTGGAGTCCCCCAGCACAAAGTACCCAGGCACAGACGGAATTGCATCCACCACCTGCACCTCTACGAAGCTGGCCACAATCACACACGCCACAATCACACCACTAAAGAAAGTAACCAACTCCTTCATCCTCAACACCATCACTATGATAACTGTAGCAGCAGATTCCAATTTTCCTGGTGATATAATTATACTACAAGTCTAGCTAGCTGCCCTTTAGTTTCGAAAAAAATCCTTCAAGCATGTCAGAAAAAAAATGGTTGAGCTTCAAAACCTAAGCACTACTGGAGCTTGAACCCTAATTTTTTGCAGCCGATCGAGATGAATGCGCTTTTTATAAGAGCAGCTTGCTGCATCTGACAAACTCATGATCTGTGACTATAAGATCCCTTGGGAAGCACACTAGTGACTGCCGATTTGGCGCACACTAGCAACTGTTTCTTTTAGAGGATTTTTTGGAAGATTATATTTTTGCAGCAACAAGAGAAGGAGCAGGACGTTGAAAATGGTTTGCAAGTGACGCTCGGCCGCTAATCATTGTGCTGGCGTGCTGATTTTGTGTTGTTTCTTGTTAGGTTGTCCACATTTGCATGACATTGAATGCTTGGTTTTGTTATATTTTTGGCACACATGGACACTTCAATGGATTAACATGAATGGGCTCTATTGTTGGCTACTTATGTGATCCTCCTTGAAGTGCTATATAGGAGATAGTAGGTGGCCTCTATCCATTGAATTTTCAAGATCTTGTAGAGCATTTTATGAAGTGTTGTTTGTAGGTCCCTAGCTAAGTTTTCAAGTTTTGTTGACAATTGTTGCAATACATCATTATAGAATGTTTTGTAATTTATTATTAATATTTAGCAATGATCTTGGACATTGGCTTCCATTTTTAGAGGACTTTTGAACATATGGTTCAATTTTGATTTTTCAAATGTTCATAATTATCATTTGATTAAGGGTTTTTAAAAAAATATTTCACACCTAACTTTAACACATATTTAATCATGTTATGAACAACTTGGAATGGGAAATGTGATTTTAAAAATTTTCTTAACAATTCAAATAATCAACTAATCCACAGTTTTAAATTTCAAAAGTCCTTTTTTTTAAAATGATTATCATATGCATGAAAACATATTATTATTTTTTATAAATTAACATTTTAACATCAAAAGTGAGTCACCATACCTTGCATCACCTAGTACTACATAAAGACACAAGGATTGAGCAATGCAACATAGAAGGTCCCATGTTCTTCACATTGCATAGTTCTTATCCTCAACCATCAATACTTGTCCAGGGGAAATTACATTTCATATATCCTATGAAGCAATATATCCCAAAATATTTGTAGGATATATGCCATGAAATAATAAAATATAAAAAAATACTGTATTACATGAAAATATTTGAATTATATTAAAGTTATTAGTAAAGTCACCCTCTCTTTCACTCCTATCCTCTCTGCTTTCACCCTCTATCCCCTATTTCAGTGGTATCCGCAAATTAAGGAGATTTTATTAAATCTCAGTATGAAATGCTGAAATTCAGCATTTAATGTACAAGGTTCAAGACTAAACATAGTACTTATACAGGTAGGAGCAGTGAAAATATATGTACCAGCAGTGAAGGCGCTCAGGAAAAAGGAAAGAGGGGATGAAACTGAGTTTGCCACCATAATTGGTGGGAAAACTAGTTTGGGTACCCCTTATTTGGTTTTGTAAAATTTCAGTCCCAGTTAAGCACTTGATGGCCTATTATGCCGAACTGGCCGTTCTCACCCCCTAATCGCCTGACTTTCCGGATAACTTTATTAGCATAGTCTAATTTTAAACACCCCATTTAAATTTAAGTAAATTATAAAATTTAACTTTTTTCAATAAGTTGTCCCTTATATTCTTTTCACACCATTTGAAAAATAAAATGAAACTAACTTCCCTTGGATACTTGTCTTACTTGAAGACAATTTATTTTGAGAATGTTCTGATGTTCCTTGATGAGTTTAAAGCCACACCATGTAGGCAAGTGTGAATTATTACCTACAACTTATCTACTTCCTAACGTTTGGGACAAGATTATCTTATGTTACATTTGTTTAAGTTTTTGTAGAACATCCATCAAACTTTGCTCAAAATCGCACACCACAAAAATGTCTTGATAAAACTCATTAGGGGATATTTAACATCTCTCATGGAACATTGATTTGAAGCTTAAATTCTTGTTTGAAAGGAGGAATTAGTACTAATTACCATTAGCATATTTCACAGTGTTTACATGAACAATATTGGGCCTTTTAGGGTTGGACCCTAACTATAGTAGAAATTCTCTTTATGATTGTTGGCTTACAATTTCAGTAAATAAAATTATAAGTCTATAGCCTTCCCACTCACTTAACTCTAGAAGTCACACAATATGACATTCATTGGATAGTTTACCCCACTCATTGTTCATATAGTACATAAACATTTCAATAAATTTGGGATTTTATTTATATTCCACCAAGTGCCAATTTATTCCACAAAATACACATGATTTTGAACTGGATATTTCCAATATGTTAGGTAGTTGGGGTGACCATCATCCACAAAAGGGGTTAGCCAAATTTGGCTACAGGTCAGAGAAGAAAGTAGGGTTTTTTGGGAATCCTGCTATAATCTGGCTATTGTCAAAATATGGCGATTTTCAAAACAAAATCTGGCAACATGGGACCATTCGCAAAAATGGCCCAATGTTGCCAGATTCTGCCTTGCCACCCCCCCCAAAAAAATTCTATGGAGGATTATCAGGCCCTTTTTTTTGGTTACCAAGTGACAAAAATTCGATGAAGAAAAAAAAGCTTGCATGAAAAGAGGGATTTTGGTGGAGAAAAAATCCCAGCAAAATCCCAATATTTGTGAAATCGCCATATTTGGACAATAGGATATATAGGAGGTCGCCCCAAAACTAGCAGGGTTCTTTAAATTTTCTCCATAGCCAAATTTGGTTGTTTCCTCTTGTAGATGATCGCCAGTATGGCAGCATTACAAAACTGAAAAATGTTGCGTTGGGTCTCTAGTAGTATAGTGAGAACGCCTTAGGGAGCACATTGTGAACTTGAGGAACATTTTGGGAACATGACAAGAACAGTGTGGGAATTTGATGGGAACATATTGGGAACAGATTGGAATAAAATCCTTTCCTCTCCCTCATGGTATAAATTGATGAGTTATTGTCATGTAAACATGTTGTGGAACACATCGAGAACTTGAGGAACGTGTTAAGAACCCTTTGGGAACTTGATATGAACATAAATGAGAACTTCATGGGAACAACAACAAAAAAATTTCCAGCATCCCCACACCCCTTGTTTGGCGTAGGCTAAGGGAAGGGGGCATGGGTATGTATTTGTCTATCATGTGTATTAGTGTGGCCTGTGCCATTGGCCCAAGTGTTATCACGTCCTCAATTGATTCTTCATTGCAAAACCTGGTTTTTTGGAATTTGTTTGAATTTTCAGCGGCAGAAAACACTTAAAAAGTCAATATCTCCCCCCACATTCTGAATCCAAATGTTACCAAATAAATTCCATTAAATCCTGCTCATCAAGATCTTTCTAACAACGTCAAAGGCACATTCCAATTCCTTCGAATTTAATTTTCACCTACAATTTAATTTAATTTTCAGTGAAGAAATCATTCAATATTCAAGAACTTTTACACCGCAAGTCAAAACGTCATGAAAGAAAGCTGATGCACCCCTCCTCCTCAAAACATCATGAAACCAAGCTCATGCACCCCTCCTCCTCGAGCGATTTCGAAAGATACCAAAAACACAATCTAAAGCATCCGGGTTCGGTGGATCTCAAAAGTACAACTAAAACAAAACAAAACAAAACAAACAAACAACCTTCCTTCATAGATAGATGTAGAGTACTTATTCATGCTTCTATTAATTAGCGAGTGGGTGCACCCACGGTTTTGAAGGAGCCATTATTTGATGACGTGCCATTGGGAACCTCTTCGGGAACACATTGGGAACAAATGTGTAGTGCAAACAGTCGGTTGCACCGTTCCCTAAACCCGAAACCCAATTCTTCACCCATGCGTGCATGCTTTGATTTTTCTTGGCGCTCGTGAGAAGCCGACGCCATCAGAATGATCAGCACACGAGCAGAAGAATCACAAAGCGAGAAGAATGATCACCATGCTCGCGTCACTTGAAAACCATTGTCAACCATGCTCCTTCTGCTGCTCCTTCTGCTGCCGTGTGCTGTTCAGTCGTGTGGCTGCTCATGCCATGTGTCGTCAGCTGCTGTACCTAATCGATAGTCACTAGTGTGCTTTTCCAAGATCATGAGTTTGTCAGGTGCAGCAGCTGCTCTTATAAAAAGCGCATTCAATCTCTATCGGGTGCAAAAAATGGGATTTAACCTCCAGTAGTGCATAGGGTTTGAAGCTCAACCATTTTTTTCTGACATGCTTGAAGGATTCTTTTCGAACCTAAAGGCCAGCTAGCTAGACTTGTAGTCTAATTATATCACCAGGAAAATTGGAATCTGCTGCTACAGTTATCACAGTGGTAGTGTTGAGGATGAAGGAGTTAGTTACTTTCTTTATTGGTGTGATTGTGACATGTGTGATTGCGGCCAGCTTTGCAGAGGTGCAGGTGGTCGATGCAATTCACTCTGTGCCTGGGTACTTTGTGCTTGGCGACTCCACCCTGGATGTGGGTGAGAACAATTATCTGCCAAATGCGTTCCATGCCAATTTTCCTCCATATGGAGAAACCTTCTTCCACAGGCCCACTGGTCGCTTCAGCAATGGCCGTAATGTGGGCGATTTTATCGGTATGCGGGGGATCTTTCCAATCTCTGGTTTGTGATAGTACACGAGTCACAATGATCTCTCAGCATCATGTTGGAGCTCGGTAGTCAATGATGAGAGAGTTTTGAGAATGAAGAGGAATCATTTCAAGATTCAAACATCTCAAATTCAATTCAATCATCTTCTTTCTCTTGCACTTTTGAATCTTCTTCATTAATTCTCTTGTGCTCTAACAAACTATAAAGAGTTGTGAATGGTAAATTGGCTACTTGGGTTGCTCTAGAATGAATGGTTTTTTGACAAAGAAGTCAGCAAGTTAAGCTACTCATTTTCTCGATGCATTAGGGTACATAGATTTGTGGAAATTTGTAAGCTAAGCTACCAATTTCTCTCAATGCAGATAGATTTGTGGGAATTCTCACTTGCAGCCCAGGCATTAGCACTCCCCTTTGCACCTCCATATCTGCAACCCAATGCAACATTCTACAAGGGTGTAAACTTTGCATCTGGAGGAAGTGGGCTCCTTAACACCACAAACCCTGGCTTGGTAAGGTTCATTTCTCTTGCAAATTTGTCTTGGCATAAACAAACATTGCACATAAAATTTTGTGAATTTTTTGAAAGTTACGTTATGTGTTCCATTATCATACACCGAGTGTGTGACGACCTCAACATGATGCAATCTCCTTTATGATGAGGACATTTGGAAAGTTTCAGGTGTCAAACAAAGTTACTTTTGCAAACTCTCATTCTTCAAGGATATTTTGATCTAGAGATCTGATTTGCAACTGTGCATCTCTTTAACTATGGTAGCAGACCCAGCAACCATGATTCCAATGTTTTCTAAGCTTTTTTGTGTGAATCATTGGGAGTGAATGATCAACAGGCGATTACCTTCAATGTCCAATTGGAGCAATATAAGAATGTCACAACATTGTTGGAGAAAGAGTTGGGAGTGCTTGCAGCCCAAGAGCTAATTTCCAGGTCCCTATTTCTTATATGTGTTGGTGTTAATGATGTCATATTTGGCAACCGTACTAATCCCACAACCCAAAAACAATACAGTACAACCCAATACACCAACCTGATGCTTGAAGCTTATAAAAGTGGCATTAAAGTAAGCTTTCATCACTTGCCTATGGTTCTATTGACAGAAAATAACTACTGAAAATATCATGATGTGTGGGTTGATTAAGCTATGGAAATGACTATTTTGTTGCATAATTTTCCAAAGTCAGTTTTAGAGATATTTAATTGCCATTTACTACTTGGTTTGTTCATTTCTCCTCAAAACTGACAGAATTAGTTTGGGGATTTGTTCTAGTAACAAAGGATTTTGGTCGCCAAAGTAAATTCATTCATTAAGACTTCATTTGGGGTTTCCTGTTTTGGTAATTTAGTAGCCTATAGGGTTTGCTGTTCATGTGGGTGTATGTTATGAATCCTTGGCAGACATTGTATGCATCAGGGACAAGGAAAATAGTTTTGTTTGGAGGAGTTGATGGGTGTGAACCTATTGTCAGACTTCAAAACAACTCTCAATGTGTCAACTTCTTCAATGAGCTAGCCCTTGAGTTCGAGGCAGGTTTGAAGCAACTGGTCGATGAATTCAATGTTATAATCCCTGGCCTCTACCTTGTGTTAGCATACCAATACAATATTGAACATGATATGATCACAAACCCTCAATCTTTTGGTACGTGAATCTTAATGGATTATCATGTAGATTAAAAAAAGTGTTTAATGGATTGTATTCCCTGCTTTCTAAAATTCCGGTCATAAACATGCATTAGAAATTCATTACATTTTTTTGAAATTACCAGTGAAACATTTTTGTTAGGCCAGCTTAGCTTGAACATAATGCACCAAGCATGAGCTTATAGAATTGACCTAATTTGGTTGCAAATATCGAAACTATTTTCATATCCACTTTGTTGATTGTTACAGGCCTTAAAAATGCAACAGCAGGATGTTGTGGAGCAGGCATCCTTAACGCACAATTACAATGCGGAACAAAGGTTCCAACGAATGTAACTGGAGTTCATCAAACATTGTGCAAACACCCATCTGAGTACCTATATTGGGATTTGATTCACAATACAGAAAATGTTGACAAAGTGAAATTCCAATATTATTGGCATGGCAATACCTCTTATGTGTACCCCTTCAATCTTAGAACCCTAGCACTAGTGTAATAAATCCGTGCCCATCACCTTAAATGCCTTCCTAAATCACCTCCCAAATTACAAACCAAGAAGGTACTAATCAGATGTGCAAGGAAGTGCATTCGAGACGAGACATGTTGAAGAAAGATAATCTAATCACATATGATTATCAAATATAGCAATTAAGACTGTGCCTTCACTCACTAATGAGAGCCTAGAGTTCCCCTCTTGGATAAAGGTTGTTTGTAATGTCAAACAAATTTCTAGACCTTCAACATTGTGATTCATGCGTAGCTAATTTTGAGAAAAATTGACATTTCTTGAAAATTATTTGATTACTTCTAGAATGTTAAAATGTACTACAGTAGTATCATGGTGATTGGGGGAAAATTAGTGGTGCTGGTTTAGTATCAACCATCAAACCTTTGAACATGTCACCCTTGTCATGGTATTTGGGCATTCTTTTTTTTAAAATCATACAAGTTGGGTTTGGTATTGCTTCTAAGACTTGTTTTTGCATAGTGTGAGTGTGAGATAGGTATAAATTCTTGATATTGAAATTGTTATAAAATAATTTTATATACTAATGTTGATAGGTTATGGGATTAGGCAAGTTAAGATCAAGGTTATAGGTTAGGTTCTAGAATCTCTAGATCACAAGTTTCAAATTATCTTGGAATCACCATGGGAACTTCACCAAGGAACTGGCCTTTTTACAAAATTGAATTAGAACTTGCCCTATTAAACATATTCAATTTTTTTAAATACATAAGTAAAATGTCATAAAAAAAAACTATAAGCTTGATTCTATATTTTAAGCAAGTTATTGCAATTTGATTGGTTGTACATAATTAATATTATATAATTTTTATTTTGAACTTTGTGCACTAGTTGAACACTACAGTTTTATTGCACACAATTTTTTTGGGTTTAGTTATGTGTAATGGAGATGGAATTGGATCAACCCAAAATTCATTGTGAAAATGATTGAGATCAAAAGTTTTAGAAATCCAAAGAATCGATTTCAAAAGAGGATTGAAAGTTTATTAAAAACAAAAAAACAAAAGTTAGGACTAAGATTGAAGGTGTTTTTTGAAATCAAGAACCAAACAACATTTATATATGCTTAATATTACCATGGGTCCCTAATCCTTACCAAGCTGGCACTTGCAAAAGGGTGAGATCTTGTTTCAAGTCTTGAGCAGTGGTAGAATGCTTATTTTGCTATACGATGTAAAAGCCTCCAAATTTTTTTTAAGGTAAATGGAAGATAGCATTTTATGTGTTTTTTCATGTCCATGTTATCTACCTTAAATTGAGTTTAATTATATTGTTATGTTAAATTGTTAATGTGTGAAATCCCCTCGCATGAATTTCTTTTATTTTCTACAAATTGTGATAGCATGAATCCTCAAGATGGATCCAAGTGAAAACTATGGGCATCCTTTCTCATGAATATAAAACAAAGTTCATTTAAGTTGTGACAAATCATAGATGTTAAAAACAAATATGAATGTTGGGGAAATTAAAAGTCTTTTTAGTTGTTGTTGCAACTCTTGGTTTTGAATCATTGAACATGTCAATAATGACTTGGGGACTAAAAAATAGTTGAAATCTTTGAACAAAATATGTTCAAGACAATGTAGTAAATCTAGAACAATTGAAATGGAATATATATGTTGGGTGAAATGGAACTTAATACATGACATAATTTAATGTTAATATTTATAATTATTGCAAATGTAGTTACATTGGAATTTCCTTGGACACAAAATGGGAAATGCTTATGACCAAAATCATTTAGTATAATAACAAATCAAATATAATATAATATCTTGAAGCAACTTAACCCAACAAATACCCAAAATGATGAAAATTTTCAAAAGAATAATATGTACATTGTGTGTCACATACATCATTTTCACATGACAAATAAACTTCATTCATATGGATGTTCATTCCAAATTCAAAATTAATTTTTAATTCACTCTTAGTTAAATTTCAATTCATTTTTAATTGATTCATAGTTCATTTTTAGTATATTCTCATTTTTAGATGATTCATAATTTAATTCTTAGTTCAATTTTAATTAAGTATTAGTTAATTCGTAATTCACTTATAATTAGGAAGTTTCTTAAGAAGCCTCTTTAAACGATGGGCACATAAAAACTTGCATGGAATTATTATTAAAGACTTGTAAATCTTTATTAAGAAACACATCGTAGATTAGGGAAATGTACAAAGGAATAAAATAAAGGAAAAGTGAGAAGTGATAAGACATCAAGTTTGCTCAAAGTTGCTATGAAAATCTATGTATGTCCATAATTGACCATTGTGGAAGGTTGGCCATATTTACATGTTAATAATTGATGATTAGCAATAGGTTGACCATGGTGATGACAGGTGTGTCTTGAAGGGGTGGAAGTCAGGAAATAGCTAAGCCTACAACTATCACCCAACTTAAGATGGAAGATTTTTGCATCCTTTGTAATGTGATCAAAAAAAATTTTAAAAGAAAAGTGACCAAGGTAGAAATATGAAGGCCTTTTATCCCCTTCAAGCTCCAAATGGCATTGGCACAATCACATAAAAACACATCATCATGCTTGTGTAAACAACCAAATACCTCAATTGCTAAAAGGAGGAATTGATTAGTGGGGTGTCAATTACAATAGCTCCTTTCCTTGGTTTGAGTTATATCTGATGCAACAAATCTTTGAGTTGCATAAGATCAAGGAAATAAATAGGCTCGTGTTGGGTCGGTAATGACAACATTGATTAAAGTGCAACTGGCATCTTTGGTAAGCATAATGTCGACTCATCGATGAAAGGAGTTGAATGTGGTTGAAAAAAGCACATGTAATTGTTTTTGTTTCATTTGGAATTAAACTAACATCTCGTGCAATGGCGGCAAAGGTGTCACGAATTACATCATGGGTTCCAATGCGTTCGTTGCCATGAACACAACATAATAGGTGGATACCCAGAGGGTCATTGGGATGTGTGCACACACATTTAGAGATGCTTGTAATTGTGGGGTGGGGTAGTCCAAGTTGCGTACAAAATGTCGTGCAAAAAATTAGGGAAAATAATCGAAAGGCTGGGAAGATTGGTTAAAATGTAAACCAAGCGCCTGCCCTTACGCTAAAACATGATAAAATTTGGGCATGATGGGCCTTAGATGTCCCATAAAAAAGAATGCTAGAAAAGGTATGATGGTGCAAACGCTCCAAGATGGAATCTTGAAGTTGAACAATTTGTTACCTAATGAATTGTTCAAATGGAAGAAGACACGCACAGGCTAATGGTGGTAGAAAATCACATGCCACCTTGAGGTGTTGTTAAAAAGGAAATATGTTTTGTTGACTCATGCTAAGGTTTCAAGAAAGAAGGGATGTTGATCAACCAGAAACCTAGCAGCTATGACTGAAAAGACAAGGGCCCAATACCTTAAATAAGTTGTTGGGGGCAATGGTGGATGTTGATATGAACCCAACACCATCGAAAATTATTGGGAGGGAAATTTGTTTATGAACTAAAGGTTTTCTAAAGCTATCAAAGGATCTTGGACCCAAAAGGTGTCCAAACACTTAATGGAAAGAGAAGTCAAAGGAAATAAAGGACTTTATGAAAATGGACAATGGAGGTGTGCATCATAGAAAATATAATGAACGTTGCATGAAACAATGAGTTTAAATTCCAAAAGGCCACTTGAACATCACCCATTTTAGGGGGAAGGTCCACATGTCGAACATCCTTTTATAGGGTTTTTTTTATGAAGGATGATGTGAAAGTTATAGTGCCTAGCAAAACCCCTATGACTCTAATTCCTTTGAATGGGGTGGTAAATTGGGATGGAGTGTTGAAGTTTAATGTCAGGCCAAAAGGTGACCATGCAACACATTTCTTAAGTAGGATGGAAAGGCCTATCACACAAAGTTTGTTTTGGAAATATTCATAAGCAGATGATACAATTGAAGGGGGACCTATGATGTGAATGTCGTCTACAATGGATGGAAATAAACAAGAAAGGAAATGACTAGTTATAGAACGTAAAGCCCTAAAATGGGTTCATGTGAATAATCCCCCCCCCCCCTCTTGAGATCACCTTGATGAATTCTTATGGTAAATGGGCTAATTGTCACATCACTTTCGAATTACGATGATTATAAACGAAAGAAAATCGAATGCATAAAATGCATGAACAAAAGGGATGACTTGTATGATGTCCCCACCTGCTGCACGAAATTTTTAAAATATAACCCCTCTTAACACTGAATTGAAAACATTTGTTATGTTTAGTTGAAGAACAACCCAATCGAAATGAAGGTCTAAGGTGCATTTAATGTCATGGAGTACTGTTTCATAGCCAACTTTAATTGCAACTCCAAATTGGTGTGGGGAAAAGTGTGTTACAAAAATTTCACAAAATTAAAGACATAAAACATGACTTGTGAGTCAATACAATGTTTCCCCCATTACAATGGGATGAACTCCACATGAAGGTTTGATCATGGTTAAAAGACGAGCTGCTCCAAGGACATGTGCAATTTGGGGTGGAATGTGGCCCTGTGCAATATGAAAACAAAATTGGAACAACTAAAGCAATCCACTTGCTGAATCTTCAAGGTGAAAACAATTTTGAAAGTGTTCAAAAACTATCCCAAAAAGACCACTTACTAATAAATGTAACATGCATTAGAATGCCAACTTGAAGGAATTAAGAGAAAGTTTAAGGTCGTAATTTGGCTCATAGTCTTTGAAAAAAAGTTGGAAATATCCATTTAATTCGGGGTGTAATGTGGTGAAAACTGAGGTGTTGTCAGAGGATGTGGGTGCAAGAGAAAATGGTGCTAAAATACGAGTTGCCTGATAATAATCCGCTACATGGCTAAGGGCTAAACTGCGAAACAAACATTTGTGAGTTGGAAAATCATGTTGGGGAAAATGGATGGAGCTCAAATTGGTTGACAAAGTTTGGGCCTACAAAAAAAAAAACTCCTTTTATAAATTTTCCCAATCACCTATTAAAAAATATTTGAATTGAATTTGTGTTTCTTTATGGCCTATTGCCTCACCATGAGGAGGCAAAGCAAAACACCATTGAAATAGTAGGATGAACAAATGCCAAGTTGTCACATTGTATGGGTCTTGTGCTAATTTATCCAATGGAAAATGAAATGTCATTTGTACATCACACCATAAAAAGGTGAAGACGTAGTTATATAGACGAGGATGACAAAGGCTTCAATGAAAGGACCTGAAGACATCTAATGTTGAAACCCAAATCCAAGCTGATGAAGATAAAGTGGGAATAAAGTAAAATATTGGGCTAGGATGATCACAAAGGTTTGGATTGGATAAATTAGATGTCTAACAAGAACGCTGATGACGAACTAACCCTCAACTAGTAAATTGGTGCCCACAAGTGGGACACAATATTTTAAGTGGAGGTTGAGGGCGTGTTGAAAAAATGAAGGTACATTGGGGGGTATGATCAAGGACAACTATAAGGATCAAGAGAGTGGGAGGGGGAAAATGTTTTAGTTGTGCATGATCAAAGGGGTTTAGGAAAGTGTAAGGTTGGGACCCCTCATTCACATGAAGGGTTAGGGGCTAGTAGGTGCCATTAGTAGGTGGTGTATGATTTGTTAGAATCAAAGGGGTAATTAGTTTGTGGTTTGTGGTTTACATGGGGGATGAAGTGAAGGATATGTCAATGGTGCCACATGATGAGGTGAATGGGCGATAAGAACTATGAAATTCGATGAAAGAAGATGAATCGAGGGACATGGATGTTTGGTGCCCATGTGGTAGGAGGTCTACTATAAACATGGGCCCCATTTTCTACAAACTACCTACTATTACAAGGCAATCGTAAATCTACAAGCTAATCATATAATATTAAATGAAATGAAAGAAAAAAAGGTAAGAAACTTTCCAAGAAATCCTTTGTTAAAACATTATGCCAGAGCCAAACCTTAATTTCATTATGGGCCTATGTGTCATAATCATTGAGCTACTAGATTCAATAAAACCTAAACATTTTAATACCCAAATATTAGATTGGGACCTATTTGCACAATTACGGACAGGTCCCAAGTTTTAAAGATTGCCTATCTCAACATGGTAATTTTAAACTTATAGAACCAACCACATAAAAGTGGATAGATCAAATGGAAAAAGAGTATGAATTGTTACAAACAAGCATGTCCTATTTCAAAATATAACTAAACTTTAATTTTGACATAACCTTCGACATCATCATTTTTATTATTGAGTTTGACACAACCTATATATTTTTCAAAAAACCATTGCGCAAAAATTAAGGGCCTAGAAACTTCTAATCTTCTATTTTTTGGACTACACAACTAATGTAACACCCAACTACAATATTAAAAAAACACCTTAGATTTAATCTTTTGTTTTTTTTAAAAACATCTTTAAAAACATATTATTGGTGAATGACTAGCAATTAAGTATTGACATGTTCACACTTACAACACATTTATATTTATATATATATATATATATTTTTCCTTTGCTATTTCTCTAGGACTGTGACAAGAACACAAAAAAAACCAAGATTGTGGCAAAATCTCTCTTTGTGTAGTGGAAATTGTCTATTGTGTTTAGTTTGAATATAATGACTATATGCTTGGAAATAAAAAAATTTCTAGGATTGACAAAAATATAAAAAAAGGACCCACCACAAAATAAAACCCAAACAAAAGAAAAACAAAACACAAAACCTATCTTCCTTTAGCCTATTTACCTTTGTTGTCTTGTTGTCTATCGATGCTAGTGTTGTTGTCGTCATTATTCACCTCCTTTGCTCCAAAAAATGGTTGCTCTCATATGTCCCACTGTGCTAAGAAAATCTAAAAAGTTTAGAAAACTGACTAAGTTTTTTGGGTGCTTTGTCAATAAACCCAAATGAGTTAAGCAAAAACCCTAGATGAAAACCCTAACTCCTTGTAAGACAATTCAAGCTAATACATAGTATTTGGTTTCAAAATGTGTTTTCATCATCTTAGACTTCTGAAACATAAGCATACAAAGTAATCTTATTAAAAAAGGCTACAAAAATCATATTTGTCATGGTCTATAACCACATGGTGAAAAAGATGCTCTTATTTATAGCTAAGTAGACCATCTTTTTTTCTTTTAAAAACTAAAATTTGTATAGGAAGGTGTTCAACAAGGTATTTAAGCATTTCATATTAAGATTAATAAAATTTCCTTATTTTTTGGATACCACTAAAAGAAGGGTTAGGGGGTGTAAGGAGGCCCAAAGACACAGTGAAGATAGGGTGACTTTATGGAAGAAAAAAAAATGATGTTTTAAGGAAACAAAAAACTTGAAAATTGTCTAAAGTTGCTTTTGCTGCAACATTGCAATTCTTTGAATCCCAAAATTGCTCACACCATAACCATCTCTACCCCCTCTTCCTCCTCCTCTTGATGTTCTGCAACATGTGTGCTAAGCTTAGCAAAAACTATATGGAAGCTTGGAATTTCATATTTTTTATTGAAAATGCCACTTCAGTGAGCTAGGTCCCAAAAGGGTATAAATAGATGTAAGACCTCTCATTATTTTTAATAAACATTAGTCCAAGGTACAACCTTGTTCTCTTCCTTTTATATTAGAATTATTTATAAAATAAGAAAAACACAACACCAAAACCTTAAGTTTGGTCATACATTGGGTAAGATTTTTTTAAAACTTGCAAAAAAAAAATTTAACATTCAATGGGGATGAAATTCAAAAAACCATCAATTTTGGCAATAAATTGACTTTCATCCTATCTTTCCTTTTTCTTGAATGCCTCCATGGTTGCTACATATATTTTCATTGCTCTTAATTGTACAACTACTATAATTAGTCTCAAACCTTGTGCATTAATTCTTAAGTTTCAACATTTCATATTGAGATATAATCAAATATCTTTATTTTACAAATATGATAGGGGGTGAAAGGAGGCCCAAAGTCAAGGTGAAGGCAAGGTTACTTTAGGAATAATTCTATGATGTTTTGTGTTGTATCACATTAAAAATTTCTTTGCACTTTCATTTACACATTTCATGTTCTTGTCTTTAACATGATATGGTTTTGTTTTGGCTTTTATGCTATGTGTTTAGATTTAAGCTTAGGTTTGTCTTATCATAGTTTTCATGCTCATGACACCATGAAGCTAGAGTCCCATTGAAATCAAAATTTGAATTTGAATATAAATTGCACAATCTTTCAATATGATCATATCATACAATATAATCCTTTTCAAAACTATCATGAGACATGTTGAAATTATAAAATATAAAATAAATTAATTAGTTGTCTACTACAAATATAATTTATGGTTCAAACATCAAACATATTGCCAAATATTCAAAGGTAACTTTCAATTTCCAACTATAAGTAATTTAATGGTTTTACATTTCACAAGGATTGCAATTAGGACTTCCAAATTAATAGTTTTAAATTGTTGTAACGGGGTGAATGTTTTTTTTTGGTGACATTATAATGGATCTTGTTACATACATGTTATAAAATCTAGGGATGAAATCTAAACTTTTTCCCTAGTGGTATTACCACCAAATGGTGGTATCTCCACCATGTAGCAAACCCCAAACCTAAATTGCCAATCTCCATTTTTGTTACCATTGTCATGATATAATGTGTGTTAATAGAAAATCACTTAAGTATGAACTTGTTTAAGGTGTGGGGTGTGTTTGTTTCAAAAAACAACATGCACCATATTGTGCATGTTTATTTTCTAAATTATTTATTTATTTATTTTTTAAGGCATTTAACATGAAAGTTGATTTTCAAAGGAGAACAAAATCAAATGAGAGGATATGGAGAGATGAATTGTTTAGTTGAGTAGATTGAACAACACATCATAAGTTTCCCATCCCACAATTTAATAATCGAAATCACGCAAAATTATTCTTTCATGAGTTTGTGTTTTTTGCACATGGATGTTGTGCATCTAAAACATTATGATGCATGTATAGATAGGATGAAATATTTTCAACCACATGCATCATATGTGTTTTAAACACAAGATATCTTTGTGGAAAAACACACAAACCCATGAAATAATAAATTTTGTGCAAATTTTGAACAAACAGATGGATTGGATCTAGTAAGCTTGCGATGCATGGAACAATGAAATTGTTACTTGATAAAATTTTGAAAGGACTACAACAATCCAACATTGTGAATTGTTGCATATGTGAATTATCAAAACCATTTGTAGTTTTTTGGCATGATGCATATGGCTTTTTCATATTCGTAAGAATAAAAATTCAACAAAAAAAAACTCTTAATTAGAATACCAAAAACACTTATGTCATTTGACTTTTTTTTTTGGTAATCTATATTTGATGTTTTTTCCAAGTAATTTGCACATAATAGTTGGTACATATTTTAATTTGCTTGAAATAATTATGATCATATGGAATTCAATTTTGATGTATAGGAACTTTTAAATTTGAAGGATAAATTCGTTTTACAAAGCAACAACTAATGAAAGATGGGTTGGCATTAAGGCTATTTCTTTATATCTCCAAACGAGGTTGAATAGTGAGAAAGAAAAACCATATACTTATAATGTAAACAAACAAAACAAAACTATTGTTTTTCATTGATTTTTAAAATTTACATATTTAAGCTTTGGAAGAATTTCCATTTGAAATATTATGAAAAATATTTGCAAATTTGCAAACTAATCAATTTTTTCTTTCAAACTTGTCAAGTAGGTTGACTTGTGATCATCTACAACTTAAATAGCCAAATATGGTTAGATGTTAGGCAAAACAATACATATTTAAAAAATCCTACTTTGCATTAGTGACCTCCATGTTTTCATCATCTAAATGTGTGGACCTTAAGATTTTTCCCTTCATAATATATTGAATTAAGCCCATTTTTCCAAAAAAAAAACCATTTTTACCTTTCATAGTTAATTTATTTTTTAAACACTAATATTAATATTTGTGATAATATGTTTAATAATGAATGAATAGTTTCAATAATCATTTAATTGATTTAATTTATGGTGCAACATAATGAATTGAAAAGGATTTTTTATTTTGATATTGTTTGGCAAATTGACAAAACATACCAAAGATCCACATTGTGCTTTCAATATTGTGGAATGAGAATTGAAAACACCCTTGAAACATGCGTGATAAAAAAAGGTTCAAAGTATTGAATTAAGGATATAATAAACCTTAATAGGAAATGTTATTATGAAATTACACCAAAAATACTTTTGCCCCCCATTTTGCTACCTTCCACAAGAAAATAGACATGTGAATCATTCTTATAGTTGAATTGTTATACTAAGCCTTGCAATCTAAACAACAATCTAGGGATGCAAAGGAATTTGTATGCAATCTAAATTTTGAACCTCGTAATTTAATGATGTAAAATTAAACATACACCTTGGCTCCCTCTTTTATTGACATTCAACATTTAGTTTTATTTCACTTTTAACACATGAAATAACTATAACTATTGAAATATTTTTAATGTGAAAAATTAAGAAGGGGAAGATTCAATTGTGACATAAATTCAATCAAATTATCCACATTTGTAAAAACTAACCTTTAATCTTCCTCACCTTTATTCATAATACCCCATAGTTTGTGATTCTTCAACCCAAATAACCTCACCTAAGTTGTTATCCTTAACATGCATTGAACTCGATGCTCCTAATGCATGATCATCACATACCTCTTCCTAACCATAAACCTTCAAAACTAATAAACCTTCCATTCTAAATCATAACAATGTAATACCAAGATCGATTAGAGTACATCCCTAACATACAATTTTGATGTTTCTAGATGTGTACCATCTTGTTTCTTGATACATTACATTAAAAAATACCATTACTCCCCATTTGGAGTTTAGATAATTTTCAAAGCTTGGTTTAAATATATATTTGCGACCCTAAACCCATATTGGTTCAACATTCAACATTTATTCTAGCATTTTAGTTTCACTTTCTTGCTATATGTGCATATGTCAATATGATGGACTTATCATTCCAAACCGGATGATCCAATTTCGAACACCTTATATTTTATATGCGCACACATAAAGTTTTTACCATACCATTCGCTTATGTAGTGCTTCATTGTGTGCACAATTAATAACATGATAACGTTATGCATACCATGGTCCATACTAGCAAACAAATTATATATTTTATATATATTTTATTTGCCCAACACAACACATATTAAATACCTCCAAATAACAATCTTTATCCAAGGTTCCTATAATGGATTGTAAAGTTTTGCACATGGTTTGATTAATGTTTTTCAAAGAAAAGAAAACCAATGAAATATATTATTGTCATAAATGTTAAGAAACATATGATTGAACTAGGCATTAATTCATCTTTCCTTAATGGCATGGTTTTGAACTCAACAAGGAACAACACAACATTCAATTTTTTGGGGTCCTTTTACATAGGATGAGTATTGATGGTAGGATGTATGTACTATATAGTGATTCATTATAGGTAGATACAACATTCCATACAAGTCATTGGCAAGCTTTTAATTTTTTTTTAAATTTTAATATTTCATTATTGTAATCTTTGACTACAAAATTCACCCACTTATGAAACTATAAAAAACAAGGTCAAAATCTATATCAATCTAAATTGTTGGTGACATGTGGATGCAATTTGCAAATACTAAAAGGAAAATCCATAAAATCCACATGAATAAAAGCCCAACTAGATATTTGAGAAACGTGCTAATTAAGCACAACACTTTTGAAAGATTTTTTTTCATTTTTTTGAAGGCTTTTGAGAATAAAATTCAATTTTGACCTTTCAAATTTTCATGATTACCATTTGGCTATGGTTGTTTGAAAACTAATTCACACCTAACTTTATTATTTGATTCCTCAAGACATATTTAGTCATGTTATAAACAAATTGGAATGAAATTCAATGCGTTAAATTTTAAAAAAAAAACAATCCAATTAGTTGATTAGTCCACATATTTTAACTTCAAAAATCCATTATTGACAATCATGTTTGTCATATGCATGAAAAAATATTATTATTTGTAGAAATCAACATTGTGACACCAAAAGTGAACCACTACATTTCACACTCACCTAATGCAAGATAAGGAGACAAAAATTATGCAATGCAACAATTAGTGTCCTTGATTTTGTACATTGCATTATTCTTATCCTCAATGATCAATACTTGTCTAGGGGAAGTTACTTTTTATATATTTTATGGAACATTTCATTTTAAACATATTTTTTGATATAATATAAATAATAAAATATTAATAGAATATTTTCTTACTTGAAAATATTTTTGATATACTATCATACTATGATTTGAAGAACCCCATTTAAATTTAACTAGATTATAATAATTAATTTTCCCCAATAAACTGCACCTTCTTTTTCTTTTCACATCATTTGAAAAAAAATTGAAAAAAACTTCCCTTGAATTCTCGTCCTACTTAATTTTATTTATTTTTGGGAATGTTCTAATGTTCCTTGTTGAGTTTGAAGCCACATTGTTTAGGCAAGCATGAATTAGTACCTACCATTAGTTTACTTCTCAATGTTTCCAACAACAATATCTTAAGTTTTATTTATTTAAATTCTTATAAAACATTAGTCAAACCTTGTGTAAAATCACACAAGACATCTCAAGGATGCCCAAATATAAGTCATTAGGGGTATTTGACATCTCCCATAGGACATTGGGTTGAAGCTTAAATTCTCCTATGAAAGGAAGAATTGGCACTTAGCACAAACCTACTCCATGGTGTTTACAACAACAATACCATAGTACCTTGGCCATTTCAACACATGTTTATCGAATAATTAATTAATTTTGAAAAATTCATTTCAAAAAATGGAATATTCTTAAATATTCACTAATATCCTTCACAATATTTTTTGATTTGAAAGAAATAAATTTTGAAAATTTCAACAATTCTGAAAATAATATAATTAGTGTCAAATTGGCCAAGGTACTTCTAGGGTATCTTATATTTTTATTGTTATTTAAGTTTTTATAGAACATTAGTCAAAGCTTGTGGCAAAACCACACAAGGCCATGGAGGGACACCCCCAATATAGCATGGTAGGGGGTATTTAGGTTCTCCTACCCAACAAGTGTGGTTTGAAGCTTAGATTCTCCTAGGGTCACCATTGAGTTCATAGGGTTGGGAAACTTGTACCCCATGGACCTAACTTTTGCTGAATTCTTGACCTAGGGTAGGGTGGTCACTTGGAGGTGAAGTCCAGATTTTGCCTTCTTGGGCCTTTGGGGGTTGGACCCTAAATATAGTAGAAATTTTCTTTATGATATATAGTTAGCTTCTAATTTCAGCAATAAGTCTATAGCATTCCCTCTCACTTAAATGTAAAAGTCACACAATATTATATTTATTGGATATTTTACCACCTTTGCTCATATAGTAAACCATTTCAATAAAATTGGATTTTAGTTTGAATTCCACCAAGTGCAATTCACTCCACAAGACACAAATGATTTTGAACTACATATTTCTAACCTTTGCTCTAGATGCTACAAAAATTACATGGATAATTTGGGGATATAATTTCTACCATACTAAACATTAGATGGATAATTTGAGGATATAAATACTAAACATTAAATGGAAAATTTGGGATGATGATTTCTAGCATAGTACAAAACATTCTAACATTTCTCTTTTGTGTGTGTGTGTTTTTTTTTTGAGATTTAAAACTCATCTCTCATTTAGGCTAGATTAATTTCTAACAATTATTGGGCCACATTTACAAAGAGCAATTCTAGGAGCAAATCTAGGCATGAAAAGCTGGTGAGTTGAAAGTCTATAAATTCATGGAGTTAAAATGAGATAGCACCCACAAAGGTTCCAAGCAAATTGTTATCCATTTTTGGAACAAACTATATGACCTTGCAATGTAGAGGAGGAGGAGGAGGAGGAGGAGGAGATTCCATTCATCAGCCCTGGGGCCACCTTTAGCCACCTTTAGCCCCACTAAAATTGTGACTTGATTGATGATGCCCTAGTCAAACAACAAGAGAATGAAGTATGTTTATAGTAAACAATCTCCTTATTTGGGTAGGGGAGTAGGGAGTGGTGATGGTGGTGGGTGTGTTTTGGGGGGGGGGGGGGGGGGGCAGGGGGGGGGGGGGGGCCGGCCCCCAGGCCCCA
>Ga0116227_10005338_pt1 | contig 27138 bp, 26 predicted proteins | sample S1TSphgellanicum_FD_89693 | JGI IMG/M metagenome (GOLD analysis project Ga0116227, IMG submission 89693) | Host-associated microbial communities from peat moss isolated from Minnesota, USA - S1T2_Fb - Sphagnum magellanicum MG | ecosystem: Host-associated > Plants > Peat moss > Unclassified...
TAGGTAGAAAAGTGAACAGGGTAGCTATGTGTGAGGTCAGGTCCAGGGAAAAACGAGCAGGAACCAAAAAAAAAAGTACAATGGTCAGCAGCAAAAAGAAATGGACTGTCATGAACCCCATCCAGCGCCAAATGAAAAAATGCAACCCATCCAGTGGACAGAATGGCCAATTGGTGCATTGGTGGCTGTTAATTCACTCTGGCCGTCAACAAGGCTGTTGCCCACAAAGATATGTGATGCACAATCACTCTGTGTGATCTGTGTATGAATATTTCCACCGTCTTCAAGTGCTTGTAAACTACCACATGCTTTCAGCACTTCAATAAAAGTGAACCTGTCAGGTTTGACACATTCTTGCTGCATTTGTTGGAAGAGATTCATTGCGTCATCAGACTTCCCATTCTTAACATATCAGCTTTTTATTCCATGCAAAAAGTGGAGTCAATTCTAGAGTCCCTGGAAAAATTGCAGCCACCAGCTCCACTTGCACCCATTTGGGGCACAAATTGCTGCATAGAGTGCTTCCTCAGTCTTCTTGTGCTTGAAGTCTGGATACTTTGCATTCACCTAGAAATGGATATTCAACTCCAGCAACCAGGAACACACAGACTTCATGCAGGCCAGCAGGATATTACAACTTGACAACCAACCATGCACACTGTACTCCCAATGCCCTGCATCGATAAACAGAATGATGACTCTGACAGTAATAGATAGATAGTCTCCACTTACCTTCTCCGACCTGTGATCCCACCACTGTGAAGGATCTGAGAAGAACTTCTGCCAAAGTTCCTCTACAATCCTTTTCTGGCCTGCCAAAAAAACACAGGAACTGGTGAAAACCACACACATGAAATCTCACAAAATCACACTTCCCTGATTCCTATCTCATTCAACCTTGGTGGTTGCAACAGACCCATTCTTAAAGGAATTGGCTGTTGCAATTTGTGACCCATGTGAATCGGTGCCACAAATAAAAATTTAAACAAAAAAAGAAGAGGAAAGGACGAAGATTCAGAGCTACATGTAATTGATTAACCATGCTCAATGATCAGGAAGGCTGCAGATGGCTTACCATTCCCAATTCTTCAGAGTAACACAAAGGATGATTGAGTTCTCAGGGTTTACGGTTTAGAGGCACCCGAAATCCTAAACCCTACACAGGGTGTGAGAGGAGGGACAATGAGGAAGAAATAGATACACAATCAAGGCGAATCAGCAACAGCTTACCAACGTTGCGATCTCTGCGTGCAGCTTTTCTTTCCACCCATTGCGCTGCTGTAGGAACGGCTATTGCAGCTGCACACCCAGCAGCAGCAGAGTGTTGAAATTGTGAGATTTGGTGCTGGAGTAGGGACGGCCACAGTCACGTAGCAACGGGATACCGGCTGCTGGCCTCCCACGCCATCCCGTCCTACGTGCCTGAGATGGTAGCAGCTGCAGCGAGGGGAGAGAAGCCATCAATGCTTACATTCCCTTGCGAGCAAGGAGCAAAAGAGAACAGCAATTACCAACAGCACAATCCTAAACCCTAAACCCTACTACGTTGGCTGCACAGTGTTCTTTTCTCCAATTTTGTGATGTTGCCACACTGGCGATCATCCACAAGAAGATTTAGCCACTTTTGGTTATAGATCGTCAGCTAATAAAGTAGAAATTTATTAAAATCCTTTTATATCCTGACTACTTGTGTTGAACAATGTAGAAATATGGTGAATTTTTTTGGTGATGAATTTTCTCCATTTTTCAAAAAGTATATTTTCTCAGAAATTCTCTGTTTTTTGAAAATCAAATTGCCAAACAAACAAAAAAATCCACTTATTTTTTAAAATCGTCACAACTGCCTCTCAAATGGAAGGGTGCTTCAGATTTCTTCTACTTTCATAATTTGAACATCGACAAATTTGTCGAAATATTCTTATGGATGATTGCCACTTGAGCAACATCACAAAATTAAAACATAAATAAAAATCAAAACACTGACTTGAAGAGTAATTATATTATTTTCAGAATTTTGGAACTTTTTTAAACAAAAAAATTGTGAAGTAAAATATCGAATCTTCAAAGAATATTGTATTTGGTAAAAATGAAAATTTTAATTAATTAGTAGAAAAAATTATGTATAAGGCTTAAGCTGCGAAAGTAGTACAGGTACTCTCTTGGGAGACATCTGATAATTATTTTTAAATAAAGAAAAAAAAAAGTACTACAGGCATTTAAAAGGACATCCTGCCAATGGAGGTGACTGAAAATGCATGGAGCACATTTGAAAAGTTCTTGACACATAATAAGGACTAAGCTGGGCTTCTTTGTTCTCAGCTTCGGGTTGTTGGCCTCAGTTGGGCAGCACTCATGCCCAGGGAGAGAAAAAACATGTTCATTACCTTACATTGAGAACTTTTCAAATTATACTAACTGTAGAGCATCTCCAGTGGTGCTCAGTATGTGACCCTGAAAATTGATTTTTGACATCCAAGTTTAGTTATTTCATTTTCTTTGACATCTACGTTTAATTATTTACTTTTCTGCAACCCCAACTGTAAAACTGAAACTGGGACAGCAAATAGGTGGGGAAGTACTAATAGCAAACCATTTGGACCAATCGTTATGATGGACCAATTAGAAACACTGCTCAGCAGTGATATCATATCTTTTATTCTCTTTTCCCCATGTGTACACTCGTGATGTGCCTTGTACCAGCCACGGCAAACAGGGCAAGTGTGCTGAACCAAAACCCATTTTCTTAAACAATACTGGCACATTTAAACTTTTCTTCATCCAATTTTTCTGTGCACAATCACATACTGAGCACCGCTGGAGATGCTCTTACAAAAGTGGAAGGTCCTTCTTTCCTTTAATCAAATTAGGATCTTTTCTGGAGGATTGGAAAGCTCACTTCTAGCACTTTGAAAGGACATTCTGCCACGGAAGGTTACTAAAAATGGATGGAGAAAAATTGATCAGAACATTCTGCCACTGAGGCTACTGAAAATGCATGGAGAAAAATTGATCACATCTTTAGGTTTAGGGTAAAGGAGTCAGGACGGAGAACAGGGTAGCTCTAGGAATGAGGGCTTGAAGCAATGTGGGAGTTATGGACAAATTCCCCCAACCTTTGAGGTCTTGTGTCCTTACCTGGTGTAAAGAACCAATAGCATTTTGCTTTTAAAATGGATAGCTATGGTTTTGGAACATAAAGTATTTGCTAAAATATTGTCGTGTATTTGAAGGGCACCTTACAGATATTCATAATTCTTCTTTGATTTTTCAACTAAAATAATTATTTTTTGATGTAGCATCATTTGCAAGCAACTCAAGAATGCTTCATCATTAACTGGTGACAAATTTCAAGAAATTATGAAAAAAAATTCTCACAAATTAGAAACTCACTTGAAATGTGACAATTTTTGGCCATAAAGAAATCTTTTTCTCAAAAAAATTGATAATTCTTAAAAATATAATCGAATCATGACAAAATAATCCCATTTCACTCTCTAAAAAATTGTCACGAAGAGAAACACTGCCAAAAACAGTAGGCACCTTACATTGAGGAGGCCACAACAACCTTCACTGGTACCATGGCTAAAACCCCAAATATTTTTGGGTTGCTTCAAAATGTCTCAAATATTTTGTCCCTAGACTCAAATTAGGCTCTCTAGGTTCAAATTGAACATTTCCTGGATTAAATATAGCCTCATAAGGCACTCATAGAAAATTTTAAAATGTAAGGTAATACCTAAGGAACTGGAAGTAGGTATTGGAAGTAAGCGTTTGAGTCAGGTGGAACCAAGGGGTGCTATACTGAACTCCCCTACTCTAAAGGTGTTACCAAGCATAAAAAAAAATGATGCAAATATTTTTATAAAAAAATTCCCACGATACCTGGTGGGCATCATAATGAAAAAAAATTACAATGTGCATTAAAAAAAAACCAAAATACCTGTGAGAGTGAGCATTTTCTTGCCGGCATTTTTTTTTCTTTGAAATGCCCACATCTTGCACATGACCTATTACACTTTGGGAGCATACCTCCAAATGCACTAGAAAAAGTTGTAGAGGTGTTTATGTGGAGGATAAAGCCCTAAGGTGGGCATTCTCAAAATAAGGGGCCTAGGATGAGGTGATAGTTGAGTCTTGCACCGCATTTTGAGAATTTCCTTCACCCATGGGCTTTACCTATCGTAAAGCACAAAGCAAAATTTATCATGAACCAAACCTACATAAATCACGAGGTGTAGGAGCGGGAGGGAAATTATGCCTATTCCTCGATAGTGGTAGGGTTCTTACACCTATAAGTAGGCATAATTTCCCACCCACCCTTGAGGAGTAAGCATAATATCCCTCCCAATCATGGATATAAGGTGCCCTCCACATACACTACAAATTTTCTCCAAGTGCTTTAACATATTTGGAAGGCACCTCAGTACCTCGGTACCTTGGATTTCTAAAGGAGGGCGGGGGATATTATACCTACTGCTTAGGGGTGGGAAGGATCTTCAGTGAAGACACCTCCCACTCTTAAGGAGTATTCTCCCTCTCATACACCTCATGATTCACCTATCTTTAGGTTCATGATAACCTTTGTCTTGTGTTGTATGATGGGTAAAGCCCCAAGGTGGGGGGGACTTCCCCAAAACTGGAGGGCTGGACTCATGTGTCACATTGTTCTTGTGCCCTTATTTTGGGAATGGCCCCATGGTTGCCTCCACCCTGGGGCTTTACCATAGACTTAGAGGCCTCGAGAAGCTGAAGGGTTTAGGGTGAAGGGTCAGTACATAAATAAGATTAGTTATGATTGGTGGATGACAATGATTGGCTATGTGATGGCATTTAATGGATCCTCATTGTGTCCTTTATAATATTTCATGTTTATGGGTAAGGGTTGGAAAATAATTTTCACTCTATTTTAGATGTGATAAATAAATTAGAGGCCCAAATACAAGGTGTGGGTGGATTTGCTTTAAAAATAAGAAAGATGATTGGTTTTGACAATTTAAGAGTGGGAATTTTGAGCTACACAAAGGGTGCCTCCATGGAATTATTTCATAATCTTAAAGTGGAAGGTAGAACCCTAAGAGTAGGGTATTCAGAAAATAAGGTCCCAATGTGAGTGTAGCCCCAATATGAAAAGAGAGCTGAGCTCAAACCCGAATCCAAGAATGTCCCATGTCAAATGCCTTATCTAGTGTGTACACCAAAGACCATTGCTTCTAACAATGTCTTACATGAAGAGGGCCCCTTGTAAAAGTTAAATATCATTTAAAATATTCACAATCAGCCCCATACCGAAATGCCCTAATATGATAAATCTGAGACCAAGTGTTTAGGACAATAATTCTTACAAATTAGATGTCATGTGAAGCATTCTTTTATGTAAGGTACCCTCTGATCACACTATGAAATGACGGCCAGGTTAGGTTTTTCATAGGAACTCCACAAGTGAGAAATTTGGTTCAAGTTTACTTTCTTAGAAGATAAACTGTTTGGCTGTTCTCTTGATAATTTCTGGGTGCATTCAAATATACTTCTTCAATTGCACAATTATCTTTCAAGTAGAAACCAGTGTTGGTCGGTTATTAATTTTTTTCATAATTATCAGGTAGGTTTTTTTCAAAATAAAATTTGGTGCCAATTAGGTTATCATATCAATAGCAAGTTTTTTTAAATCTTGATTATGTTATCAATAATGGAGGTAATAATCGATGGTTAATGCATAAGGGTAGGTTATCAAATATCCAGTTGATAAACCACTGGTTATCTTACTCGGTTATAACCTGGTTATAGGGATTTTAACAAAAATAAAATAAAGAATTACCTGTTTCCTGTGTTTTGGTGAAAACGTTACGTGTTTCAAGATTGATAACCTACTTGAATGATAACCAGGTCATCCAAGCAGTTTACTAGATTTTGAAATTTTAATATAAGTCTAGTTAGTGAAGTTATGAACCAGTTATTAAAAAAATGAATAACCAACTGATAAGTTGTTATTAATAAATGGATTGACAACCTGGTCGATGATAACCGGGCCAAAACTCAATAACTGACCAACACTAGTAAAAACTTGCCCTAAATAGTTTTTGTAGTGTATTTAGATGACTATTAGTTAAGGGCAAGAACTCCGTGGCGATCTTCCAAGATCTTATGAAATTGAAGATTAGAAATCTTTTGTGGTGGAAGCACATGTCCACTGAAAATTAAGCAAGCGTTTGCACCAGAGAAGGAAGGGTAGGGTCCTTGGGCCTTCCTTGTTTTTCAGAGTCTGTCACGTGGGCTAAGCACCTGTGCAAAAACCCTACCACCCTTGTGCGAAGGCACGTCAAAGCAAGGAAGGCTATAGGGCCCTACCCTTCTTCTCATATATGAACTGGATGCATGGATGCATTTCAATACATGAGGTTGAATGATTTCAAGATTATGACTATATTAGTTGAGTGTAACAGTTTGGTTATGGGACTCCCAATGCCTGGAGCTAGATAAAATTACTACTTATCTTTGCTCTCATATATATGGGTGGCTGCATGTCAAGTTAGTCACATGGATTCAAACATTCATCAGTTAGTCACATTCATTCTTAACTGAATGGTTTGAAAACTACAATTAATTCTTCACTGAAACTTCTTTTATTACAAAACTGATTTGTAACACCCACTAATGAATATTCTTGTTGTGTGTGTGTGTAAATTGAAGTAGGGAAGGATGTTTTTAAGAATCCCGTTCATCCCAGTAAAACACAAAAGTTGATAGCATATTCATGGTAATGGACATCCCCAGACATTCCTTGTCAAGATTTGGTAGTAAACAGAGTAAAGACTGGGAGTAGCTGACACTACTTTGGTTTGTTGATATATAAAGCTCTGGGTTAGAGTTATCAGAGAGATCTGTAACATGCATACTTACAGACCACTGTGACTCAGAGATTTGTGCAGATAGGAACTTGGATCGCTTAAGATTTGGCCAGAGTGTACGAGCACACACCAGCACACCATCCACTGGATGCCTGCCCATTATGGCTCAGTTGTGGATGAACCTCAACTTAGTTTAAATATGAGTGTTGTGTGGGTATTTGAGTTTTCAAAGAATTGTGGGTTTTCTTAAAAATGTTTTAGAATTAGAGAATTTCTCAGTTCTGATCCTTTGTTTGAAAAGAAATCAGAATCAAAGAACCGTTGGCCCAAGTTATCTCCAAAACCAGAAAGGACTTGTGATTTTCATGAAAGAACTGATAAAGATTCAGCAGTTTTCTAGCTAGTTCTTTCAATTTTTTTGAGAGTCATGGTTATATATCAGAACTGGGTCTTTGATTTTTTTGAGGATTGCAGTTATGAATCCTAGGAATGATCGTGATAACAACCAGAGGTCGGTGTGTTCCTGTTTCTAATTGGTAACCACTCAACACTAGTTAGTACCCAGTTTCACCTTTGTAACCCATTTTGTAACAAGCCGATTCTTTTGTATGAGTAGATAGGTAGGAAAATAGATGATCACTAGGTAAGCAGATGGTTTTTAGTTTATACTTGGGTAAGGGCTGGTTTCACTACCTACCTACTAACACACTGCATAGTTGGTATGTGATAAAATTTCAAAGTAAATGAACTAACCACCATGGTTAGCTAGGGAACTGGAACCCAACAGCATCCTTCATGGTGCACTGGTCAGTGCTGGTTCACTCCAGACTCAAGAAAGATTTGAGGTAGGCACACTTAAAAGGTTGTGCAAAACATACTTGAGTTCCTATCCAAGAAGCCTGATAACACTTTCACATACTTCCATATGGATATTTACAGAGTTTTGTGGTTATTTGATTTTGTTCGTGACTGTCAATTCCAAGTATTAAAATAATCAGAATCAAAGAACCATTGGTTCTTTGGTGGTTATTTCAAATTTTCAATAAATTGAGAATTGTGGTTATATGCCAGAACCAGGTATTTGATTTTAGGGAATTGCAGTTATCATCTGTGAAAACCACTCTCATACCCAACAGGGGTTTGGGACAGTTTCTAATAACCGCTCAAAGTTCCAACACTGGTGAAATCAGTGCTTCACAACAATCTCTCCCAACGTGAGGAGACCCACTGCTACTGGTGTTAGAAAATCATGACACCCCCATATCTATAACTGATGTTCAAGACTTCTTTGCCAAATATTTATTTATTTATTGAAAAAAAAGTTAAGTAATTTCAAATTTAATTTTTCAGAATTTCAACAGTGGAGGAAATAGATATGCAAAATTACATCTTGTGTTGTGCATTTGTAATAATAACCCAATGGTTTTCAATTTTCAACAATTTTGACAAATGCCAATATTTTTTTTTTCTCTTTTTTTGCAAATTATATATTATGCTGAACATCAGTCATAGGTACACATGGTATGTATTTTGGTACGTTGATTGAAATGGTATCACTGCAAGTTTCTTACATGTTAACATGGAAAAGTAGCATTGTTTGTTGTCAGATTTGTCATATGACAAAAGTGTATGATCTCATGGTGAGATGGCATTGTGTCTTCTAGATGCACACATAGTTGTACTAAGGCCCCCTTTGCATTATGGGGGAGGGAATCATGACCATGGAAATGATGAGAGACCTCAAAACATGTCTTAGGCAGTTTCATGGAAATTTAGAAATCATTTATGTGTGGCCCGGGCTGTCAAGTGTAATGTAAAGTGAAAATAGACATTATTGAGGTGCCAACTATCAACACATTATAACCAAACAAAAAAAAGATAAATGATTATTTGATACACATTTTGATTTTAAACTTGATATTCTATATAACATTCTTTTACTATTGTTTAAGGTTTGTCTTTTTTTTTTTCATCACTTTCCTTCCATATTTATTTTTCCTCCATTTATTTTATTTTTTTCATTTCAGCAAGTAGGATTGCCATGGATTGTAACAGAAAAAAGTATGTAAGAAAAATCCAACCAAAGATAGCTTTTTTGGGCCATGGGCTAATAAACTTTGCACCCACCTTTTATTTTGAAAATGAAACAGAAAACATGTTATTTTTGTGACCAATCATGACTTTTTTGGCCATGGGCTAACAAATTTTGCACCCAACTTTAAAGAGAATGTATTAAATAGAAAAAAATCCAACTAATAATGAACTTTTTGGCCTATGGGCTATTGAACTTTGTGCTTGCCTTCGAATTTCATTATTAATTTTTTAAAGAAAAACTCATGACAAAAATATTATAGAGCAATCATGGCTTTTTAAGCTCATGGTCTAACAAAAGTCCAACCCACCTCTAAAAAATATTATTAAAAAAGTTTGAGTTTGGACCATCAAAATCTGACCAATCATGGGTTTTTGAGCTCATGATTTAACGAACTTACTATTAAGCTCATCTCAAATAGGTGGACTTGATAGAAGTCCATTAAAACATGAAACATTATCCCTTCTTCTGTTTTTGTTAATCATCTCTGTATACAAACACGGTTTATAATATTAATTAACTAATATACAAAGTGTTGAATAGGCTTATGTGTAGGTGTGAATAAAAAATGTTATGACCAACAAAATTGCTAGATTGGTTGATCTGAACTTTTTTCTGTTAGTTATATTGAGTGAACTAAAAGTTAAATGTGTAATAGGGTTTATTAAGTTTGTGATAATTTTTAAGGGCTAATGAAAATGGGAAAGAGGGATCATCATTTTCAATGTTCAGCATAATAGGATTATATATAGACCTAAATTTATTTTTTCTTCGTGCCAATGGGATACTTGGATTTGGAAGTTTGAATTTGTTTAGTTAGTTATCTTGAGTGAAGTAAGAGTTCAATGGGTAAGAGCAACTCCACTGGTGCACTGTACATGTAAATTTTGAATGAAGAATAGTAATCAAAACTTGCCTGTTTGGCTGAGCAAAATAATGTGGGCACAACATTTCTGCACAAAGATGCTGAGGCTGGCAAAAGGCAAAGCAAAACTGAACACCTGCTATTGATTGGTTATATGGTTTGATTGGTTCAGTCAAGTTGTTATTAGTAGTCTCTGAACCTTTTGCACTTTCAATTCGAGGGGAGAGATTGGGAAAAAATAAATAACTAATCTTGGATGTGAAATATACTTTTGCAATGTCACATATGGAGCATGAGTGAAGCTGATGTAATAGCAACTTACAGACAAGGTTCTTGCACATTACTTACACACTTTTATTTGATCATGCCAGATCACCCAGTAAGTTTATCTCCCACCAACATCCTCTATCCATAAGATGTTCATAGTCTTAGATTATAACTATGGTAATGACAAGGGGGTGTGTCACACTGTGGGCTTGCCATTTACAACAAAAAAATATCTTAAGGCAAAAGAAGAATTATGGAAACTCAAATATTTCACCATGCAAAAATATATTCTCCAAAAAATCCTCTAAAAGAAACCAAAATCCTTCAAGATTTTATAACTCTGTAACTAATCTCAAGTTTCAACACAAGCCAAAATATCATCTTTCAAAATTCCTCATACAAAATTGACCTATTACCTAGGGGCCAAAATCCATTAAGCTACCATACTCTATAATGAATCTAAACAAAAATATCCTTGCTTTGGTAGGGACGGCCAACAAAGTGCACAAGTAATCTACACTAATACTATAACCCTTGTCTGTATTCAGACAAGGTCAACAAACAAACAATCACAAACATCAGTTTTAGGAGGGTGTTGTTAGCATCTGACAAGACAAACTTAACTCAATGTAGTCACTTCGTGTGCATGGGCTTTGTGTTTATTGAATTTATTCAAAACAAAGTCCACAATAATTGATATCATATACCATTTATGGTTTTGACTAAATTACTCTTATAGAAGTATTCTACAGAGAACAGAGAGATAGGAGTTTGGATTATTATTATTATTATTTGGGGTCAAATTTCAAATTATAATATGCCCATGAACAACCAGAAGCCATACTTAAAATTTTCCCCTCAAATTACAGAAATTCACAATCCACTACCTACTACCTAGTGCCCACATACCAAAGCCCATGCCATCATTGTCTTCAAAATTATTTTACAGCAGTATGGAAGTCTTTCATGTTGGGCCCCTGCAATAAATTCCATCATTGTTGTCAAAATGTTGTAGATACTTGGGTGTCACCACCAAAAAGAAGGGGAGGTGATTTTGAAAAGGTATCTCTAACATTTTGAATACACATTCAATAAGATTTATTGGGAATGTCCAAAGAGTAGAAAGAAAGTTACAAGAGATATTATTCCAAAACCTAAATCCTTCCAAATTAAGAGATTTTCTTATTCTAGTTCTATGGACCTCAAGGGATCATACCTCTCTTGATTTCCTTTCAAGGAGTCAACTAGTTGTTAACAAGTGTGGCAGTTCATCCTTCAACAACAAAAATCCCACAAATGCTACCCCAACATCATTACATAGTTTTTTTCGAAAGTTGAACAAAGATTAAGAACAGAACATGTAGATGTGATCATCTACACCTCATAGTATCCTCTTGTTCCAAAATCCCCCGAAGCTCCCACAATATCATGGGTACTCTCTTCTCAAAATAGACCACATTACACATTCACATCAAAGCCCCTGTCACCAAAAAGAAGGGGAAATGATTTTTGGTGCGGAAATCCCTGACATTGGGTATACAAATTCAATAGGATTTGCTGAAATCTTCCGAAACAGAAAGAAGGTTATTACACGTGTTAATTCTACATCTAAATGCTTACAGACATCAAATTTTGTTATTCTAGTTCTATGGACCTCAAGGGATCAAATCTTTCTTGATTTCCTTTCAAGGAACCAATTGGTTGCTTAATGAGTGTGGTAGTTCATACTTCAACAATAGAAATCCCAAAAGTGCAATCCCAACATCATTACATGGTTCCTTTCAGAAATTGGACAAAGACTCAAAACAAAATAGGTGGGTGTTATCTTGTGCACTTCTTAATATCCTATTGTTCCAAAATCTCCGAAGCTCCCACTATCCAACAAGTATTCTTTTCTAAGAATGACCACATTGCACACTCGCATTAAGACCCCCAAATTGTCAAAAATGATGATGCCACAACAATTGTTCCTGAAATCCTAGATTCATTCATCATTTCCCTTGTTTTGGTCCCTAAAATGCAAATGCTAGACCTCTTAATATCTTCCTGAGGCACAACGGAAGATCAAGCGTCGTGTTCATGAGAGGAAGAAGTCCAGATCAACTTTTGCCCCCAATTTATTACTGTGGAATCCCAAAGTAACTCCACACGTCCTAATTATCAAAAAAACTAGGAATTTAGCTTCTTCCCCTCGCCCAAAAGTTTGCCTTCCTTCTCCTCAGCTAGCTTCATATATTTTCCTCCTCTCCACCTTCCTTCACTCCCTTGAAATCTTGCACCAATCTTCCCCCATAATTGTGCTTCACACTATTCATAAAGAGTATCCTTTGAGCAGCTAGGATTGTGTTCCATCATTGAAACCAGCTCACCAAAACCATTCCATAATAATTTGCAAAGCAACAAACTAAGCCAAAAATAGAAAAATAAGAAAATGAACTTTTCGACATCCTTGAAACACCATGCCTCCAATAGCTTTACCACAAGCTAAATTAGGGCTTTCTACTTTCATCCACAGAAAACATTTGACATTGTTTTTAGGTCACAAGTGTCACCACTCCTTCCGAATAAATCTATGTCCTCATAGATCAAACATAAATATGCAAATAGATACAATTGGAAATCCCTTCTTGACTTCCCAACATTACCCCTTGAAATCTTTGGAAATACATATTTTGCTACCATGGTTTTGTTCTTGAAATCCCTTGCCATCTTTGTAATCAACAAAGATGTAGGGTCCCTCCTAGTTACTTAACGATGATCTTTTCTTTCCAAGTCTACGCATCTTGATTTTGGTATTTTTTGTAAAATCTTCAAAGGTTTGAAGCCCCTTTTTGGCATCATGTTTCTTTTGAGCATGCTCCACATTTTCAAGCAGAGATTTATGCACACTTGCAATTAGTTGCATCTTAAAAATCATTTGATCTACCATGACTCTAGGACTTGCTTGTTCATCAAATACATTACATAAACCACTAAGACTATTATCAATGGTGAGTCTAGGCATACAACCAATGAGCACCATGAAAGGAGAGTGTTTTGTGTTGGCTTGGATGCCACGTCGATATCCAAAGAATATTCTTGGTAGGAGTGAATCCCAATCATGTATGTTGGTAGCAGCCATGACCGTGAGTTTGTGCTTGATGGTTTTTATTAGAAGCTCAACCATGATATTGCATTGAGGCCAAGCAGGGGCTGCAAATTAATGTGTGATGCCATAATTCTGACAGATTTTAGCAATTCCTTCATCCACTCATTACCATTATTTGTCAAAATGTACTTAGGCACTTCATACCTATTAATAACTTCATCTTCCATAAACTTAGCAATAGTGTAGGCATCATGTTCCTTGATAGGCCATGCTTCACACCATTTAAAATAATGGTCAATAGCTACAAGCACATACTTATTGCCATTAATTATTTCTGGTAATGGCCCAACAATGTCCATTGCAACATGATAAAACAAATTATATATAGGAATATTTTTCATCTCCTCAATGCCAAATTTCATGTTTCTAGATTACGTGGCTAGTTGACATTTTTCACAAATCCTGATGAATTTTTTGATAGACTTAGTTTTGTCATGCTAAAAGAACCTTTCTTCATCTTAGCAATTGTTCGCATTTCCCCAAAGTGTCCAATTTCTTCATGTATTTTCTCAATCAACATTCTCCATTCTATAGGCCTAGGTACCACCAAGTTTTGGAAAAACAAAGTATCTTTCAACCAATGGTACTTCATTACCTACTTCTTAGCCCTTTTTATGTTGGTAGTGTCATAGAGTTCAATTTCTAGATGTCCACCATCAAGTAATACCATTGACACATTGTCTTCCCATATATCCACATGCCTTGACGAATCATCTTCACCTTGTCCCATTGTTTCCACACTCTTGCCCTTCTATCTATTTCTAATTTCATCTACCATGTTTGAACTTCAACAACCATTCTTCTGTACTCCACATGATTCATTGGAGGTAGTCCTTCTTTTGAAAATGTATTTTGTCCACCACACTCACTCCTAGCATGATGTTTTTCAGCATCATTTACTTCTTGTTCAGTGTGTTGCAAAGTAAATAGATTGATGTTAGCTTCATTAGTAACATTACTCTTTGTGAGTAATGGTGTGATTCCTGGGTAATCTTCTTGTTCCATCACATCACTTCCAAAATCCTCATCCTCTTTCGGAAAGCCAATAGAATTTTGACTTAATGCATCAACATTCAAGTGTTTGCTTCCTGCATGGTGAATGATCTTGAACTGAAAGTCTTGCAACATTGCAATCCAACGGCCTTTCCTACCATATGCATCTGAAACAATGGCTAACCACTCCAAAGGTTTGTGGTCTGTGCGTAATAGAAACTGGGTTTTGTGAAGATATTGCCTCAAATACATTATGCCCCAAATGAGAACATAACACTCTCCCTCCATAGGATGAAAATGGTGTTGTACTAGAGATAAGCTCTTGCTTGCATAAGCAATGACTTGCTCTTGCTTTCCAGATTTCTACGACAAAATAACTCCAACACCCTTTATTGACCAGTCAACATCTAAGATGAATGGTTTGTTGAAATCAGGTCTAACCATAACAAGTGCTTCTACAAGCCTCCTTTTTAATGCAACAAAAGTTGTTTGGCATATGGGTGTCCAAAGAAACTTGCATTCTTTTTTTCTTAAGGCAACAATGGCTCTACAAACTTTGTATATCCAGCAATGAACCTTTTATAATACCCTGTCAATCCCAGAAATGCTTTGACATTTGTGGCTGTATTGGGTGTGGGAAAATTTTGGATTGTTGCTATCTTCTTGGGATTAGGTTGAGATTTGGCATAGTCCACAATATGTCCCAAAAAGAAAAAGGTAATAATCTTGGACCCAAAACAACATTTGCTATGGTTCAATTTGAAATTAACCTTTTTGAGTTTTTGAAGAACCAGTCGGGTGTGACATAAATGTTCATTCCATGTTCCACTATGTATGTTGACATTGTCAATAAATACCTTCACAAATTGGTTAGTCCATTTTTTGAATATGTCAACCATGCTTCATGAAAATGTACTAATGACATTTTTTAGTTTGAATGGCAGAACATTCCACTCATATAAACTTGACTTGGTGATTACTGTTGTTTTTTTCACATCATCAAGAGCCATTGGAACCTACCAAAACCTTGATTACAAATCAAACGCTAAAAACCATTTGGAGTGCTCTAATTGATTCAAAACATCCTCAAGTAAGGGCATGGGAAAAGAGTCGCGCCTTGTTTGAAAATTCAGTGGGCAGTAGTCTCCACAAAATCTTTGGCTACCATCTTTCTTCATTGGCAAAGTTACTCTGCAAGCGTACTCTAATGCATTTTTGCACATCTTTCCCACATCCACCAATGCTTGTATTTGCCAGTTGATTTTAGTTTCCTCCCAATAGGATAGTTGTCTAGGAGTCATACGATAAGGAGGTAGTCCTTGGGTATCAATAGAATGTTCTCCTATAAAACATTGCCCCAACTCCCCTTTGTGCCATGCAAACACCTCCTGGAATTCCTCTAGAAGATCCCATAGTTGTTTTTGTTATTCTTCATTCAAAAACTCATCTCGTCTTATCCTAATCTTGATTTGGGTCCACTTATTACCTCCTTCAATTAGATCATCAAATACCTAGACCGGATACAAAAGCACATTGGGTTCAATGTTCTTTCCCAATTTCTGTTGCATTTAAGCATCTTCCTCTACATCTGCACATTTTATCCAATCAACATAATCATCACCCTTAGAGAACAACCCCTTAAGAACATTTTGATGTTGCTCTTATAGTGTTAAATTCAGAATTTACATAGGTGCTTCCTTTTCAATGATCAGATCCAACCCATGGTCCTTCAGTTCTTCAATTTGGTCTTCTAGGTTTAGCAAGGTCTTTTGTGGGTCATCTTCTATCTTTCCCTCATATTGTGTTATATCCTCTTCAGAAGAAGACTCATCATTGAAAACATCAAAATCTAATGAACCCAACAGATTAACCTAATCATTATTTTGAAGTTGTCCCATCTTTTTGTTGAATAGCTCTTCTTGGATATTGCATTTTTCCTTTTTAGATTTTTCAAACACCTACAACATGTTCATTACATTCAGTGGCAGCACTTCCACTTCCATTTCAGGACCGTTGCAAACTTGTATGACACCTTTCTCCACATCGATGACTAATCCTATCTTGATGAGGAAATCCAATCCAAGGAGCAAATCATAGCTATCAGTGTGGACCATAAGGAAGATCATTTGACATATGATCCCTCCCACTTTTACTGGAAGCTTTGTAATCTTTCCTAGTGCTTGTGTCACTATACCACAGGTTGTTTTATAAGTTTCATGGCCAGCCACTAGATGCATTATGCCAAACTCTCTAACAACACTGGTTGCCATAACTGACATAGATGTTTAGTATTCACCAAACTTTCAATCATTACTTGATTGATATCTATTACTAGATGCAATGTTTTGTTGCAATGTGTTTTGTTGACACTAACCCTCCTGATGGCAGGGGTTGAATGAATTGCAACTATCTAACTTCTCTGTCCTTCAACATCTTTTTTCCTTCTAACTAGTTTAACCAACCTTTCCAAGTATTCCAATTTTCCTAGAATTATAAGAATGGTTTCAATGGGAGTTAAAGAAATCTTGCCTTTGATGAAATGAAAAAGAATTTTAGATTTCACAGTTGCTTCAAAACCCATGTTTGTTTCCCTATGTTTTCCTTCAACAATCCCTTCTTCTTGTTCTTTTGCTGGGTTGGTAGTTATAAGCAATCTCCTTTTTGGGATTTTCACCTTGGAAAAGATATGTCAGTCCTCTCCACAAATACGGTTCAATTCTACAAGAATGGCCTCTTCATCATCAACCAAAACTTCCAAGAAATTTGTGGTGGTAGGCAAACCCTTTGCAGATTTCTTCAAACACATATCCTCCATATGCCTTAATCTAAAACAGAAAGAACATTTTAGACCACAAATTGTCAATCTTATGCCCACCTTCGCACTTGGTACATTTTGGCCTTGTGTCTGCAAGTTTAAGGCATGTTGAGGTTGTGTGTTCTTTAGAGTGGCATAATTGGCAACAATTGTTAGTGTTGGTAGAAAAGGTTGTAATGGGTCTAGCCTTGCCATTAGTCCCCTTCCCAAAGAAATTAATGATAGTTTCATTCAAAACATGAAGTTGTTGATCTGTGATGGATTCTCCAGATGTGGTTTCATCATGTTCTTCTTTCATAGGTTAATATGGGGTCTACCCAAGTTCTCCCAATACATATTTAACTTTAGCAACAACAACAACCACCTTTTCAATGTCAATGTAGGTCCTAATAATGCAAAGTTTTCTTATTTGTCATCTTAATTTTGCCAAAAATTTGTGACACTATTCTGCATCTTATATTTGACCCTATTGAAAAAGCTTATCTAGCCTTTCATATTACTTTTGAACCTTTTCTTTTGGTTCTTGTTTGATGGCATCCAATTTGAATTGGGTGTCATCAACGTCAATATTGCCATATTTCTGCACTATCCAGGTACGTAGGTCTATCTATTCAGTAGGTGCAAGATTCAATTTCTTGAACCATTATTTGGCCTTCCCTCTTAGGTTCAATTTGGCAATCTTAAACAATTTATTAGCATTCAAATCTCGGACTTCTACTGCCATTATGAGTCTTTCAACCCAATCATTTACATCCTCATGATCTCGTCCCTAGAATAACTCGTCATTGCCTTGGGGACTAGTCATTTGACCCTTCCTATCTAAAAATTTACTTGCTAATATTTTACTGCAGGAACTTGTTTTACACCCATCCTTTTCTAGGTTGTTGTTAGTTCTACTGCTATAACCTACACTATTTTTTGCTTCACTGATTTAGATGAAGCTCCTCTACCATTCATTATATTCTGTCTTGGTTTTCAACTAGATTATTACTTGGATGTAGAATCTTGACAGTCACATGCTAATGGCTATGTTCCCAACCTTAGCCAGTTAGGATCAAAACCAATGATCTTAGTAGTAACCAAATCAGTGACATCTTAGAATGAAAATACCACTAGGCTTTTTATGGAATTCTATTTCCTCAAAATAGTAATGCCCAACTGTACTTTGTGGTTCATAACATAGATCAGATTTTTATGCTACTATAGTAAATTTGTATAGCTCTTCAAGATTGGACTATCAATCCTTGATCACGAAAGGAAATTGGACTATCTTCCTTTTGGTATTGGATTTAAAATCACAACAGCAGAGGGTAGAAGAGTGAAAGTTTGCTCATCTATAGAGTCCATTTGCCATCGTATTTCAAAGTTGTCATCATCAAAATGTTCTCCAACTTATTAGCTAAGATTTTGCTCCAGAGGTCTCCACCCTCACTATCCGATCTCCAGTTCAAAATAAATCCTCCACTCTTGGATTGAAAAATCTACTGAAATGATTTGGGGAAATAGGAGAAAAAAGAATCCAAACATCACCTATTCACAACATTAATCTTTGTCTTTTTGATCTGTGTGTTGACACCTTACACAAGGTAGGAGGTAAAATGATATTGTTTTTGAAATGTTACACTTGAAACCCATCTTCCTGTTCCATCTTGCATTTTCACCCAAACCTATGCCCTAGTACAAAACACATTGTGCATTAGCTCCACAACAATGTCTCCAACTTGTGCTTCATCAGGACTCATTCTTATAATGGCAACAACACCAAATCCTAATTAATGTAGAATTAACACTCCTATTTGTGGTGTTCTTTGAATTTTGGGAAAATCAAACTTAATAATGATCTATTCTTCTTGAGTTTCCTGAATTTCTATAACCAATTGCTCTTCACTAGAATCGAACATCCTATCTTTTGGGACATTTCATCTTCCAAGTACCCTAATAATCACATATGTTCCATCCTTCTAGGTTCAACCAGCTCTAATATTAAAAAGAAAAGGAAATGATTTTTGGTGTGGAAATCCTTGACATTGGGTATATAAACTCAATAGGATTTGCTAAAATCTTCCGAAATAGAAAAAAGGTAATTACAAGTGTTAATTATACATCTAAATCCTTACAAACATCAAACTTTGTTATTCTAGTTCTATGGACTTCAAGGGATCATATCTCTCTTGATTTCCTCTCAAGGAGCCAACTTGTTGCTTAATGAGTGTGGCAATTCATACTTCAACAAAAGAAATCCCACAAGTGCAATCCCAACATCATTACATGGTTTTTTTAAAAAACTGGATAGAGATTCAAAACATAATAGGTGGGTGTTATCTTGTGCATTTCTTAGTATCCTATTGTTCCAAAATTTCCAAAGTTCCCATTATCTAGTAGGTACTCTTTTCTCACAATGACCACATTGCACACTCACATTAAGACCCCCAAAGTGTCAAAAATGATGCTGCCACAACTACCGCTCCTGAAATTCTAGACTCATTCATCATTTCCCTTGTTTTGGTCCCTAAAATGCAAATGCTAGACCTCTCAATCTCTTCCTGATGCTCTTGGCACAACGGAAGATCAAGCGTCAGGTTCATGAGAGGAAAAAATCCGAATCAACTTCTGCCCCCAACTTATTACTATGAAATTCCAAAGCAATTCCACACATCCTAATTATTAGAAAAAACTAGGAACTTAGTTTCTTCCCTTCGCCCAAAAGTTTGCCTTCCTTCTCCTTAGCTAGCTTCATATATTTTCCTCCTCTCCACCTTCCTTCGCTCCCTTGAAATCTCCACACCAATCCTCCCCTAGAACTGTGCTTCATAGTAGTCATAAAGAGTATCCCTTGAGCAGCTAGGATTGCACTCCATCACTGAAACCAACTCACCAAAACCATTCCACAATAACCTGCAAAGCAACAAACCAAGCCAAAAATAGAAAAATAAGAAAATGAACTTTTCGACATCCTTGAAACACCATGCCTCTAATAGCTTTGCCATAGAGCTGAATTAGAGTTTTCTACTTTCATCCACAAAAAACGTTTAACACTATTTTTAAATCACACCCCCACAAATTGTCAAAGATGGTGGCTGCCACTACAATTGCTTTTGAAATCCTAGACTTTTTCATCATTTCCTTTGATATGGTCCCTAAAATGCAAACGCTAGACCTCCTATTTCCTTCCTAACACTCTTGGCACAATGAATGATCAAGCGCCATATTCAAAAAAAAAAAAAGTCCATAGGGATTTCCGCCCTCAATTAATTACTATCAAAATCCAAACAAATTCCACATTTCCTAACCGGCAGAATCGAAACTTAGCTTCTCCCACTCCCAAAAGAAAAATGCATACCCTCCTTTTTCTCAGCTAACTTCATGTAGTTGTGCCTTGTGCACCTCCCTCCACTCCTTTGAAAACTTGGCACCAATCATCTCTAAGGACCGTGACTCACACTCCCCATTAAGATTTTCAATTAAGTAGTAAGGATCCCATTCCATCATTGAAACCAGCTCATCTAAGCCACTTCACAATAACCTGCAAAATAACAAACCAAGCCAAAAACAGAAAAACAAGTAATTGAACTTTTCGACGTCCTTGTACAAGAACTTCGGCATCATCTACCACAGAGTTGAATTAGGGTTTTTCCTTTCATCCACAAAAAATGTTGGACATTGTTTTTAGGTCACATGGGTTCAAGAATCAGCAAAAGATTGCCAATTTTTTATGTAATTTTTTTGCAATTTTTGCAATAATTGCACTAGTGCATTGCACTTGTTCTCTCCCTCCCTTGTCACCAAAAAAGAGAGTGTTAAGGGTTACTTGGTTAAGAAACACCTTGATGTAATTGACCATTTCAATAGTAGGATCACTGGGTTATCTGACGATCAATGGAACTGTCACAAGACAACCGATTCCTTTTACATCAAGAACTCTCCTAGTTTTTTCTCAAGAGTCAACTGATCACGAGTGTGACAATTCATTCATGATAAAAAGATTTCAAACTCTTAACTATAATCCCATTCCTATCATACCTTTCATTATTAGAAGTTGGACAAAGAAGTAGAAAGGAATTAGATAGAACAATAGATTCTTTCCATAACACCCATATGTGCCCTTAGAAAGCCATTTTTCCCTAGAGCTCTTGTAACAATGTAGGTCATCTCTTCCAAACCGAGATGATTTAAAAGTTCCCCTCAAAAGTCCCAAAAACCTGCAACATGATTGAACAAGCCACATAGTCTGCTCATGAAACTTCTACAGTGTCATCATTCCCCTTGAATTGGTCCCTAAATCCTAACACTAAACCTTCCTTTTTTGCCCTGAAGCTCATAGCATAGTGGAATGTTTGTTTCAGGAAAGAAGACAAGATCGTCAATGGGGCATTCTTCCCCAGCTACACACCAAACAACACTCTCTATTCTAACCTCACTGTTTCACCTATCTCCACCTTCGTAGACAACAAGAAGACAACTCTTTTCTGGCTGACCACTTAAATGATTCGGCCCAACAGAACACCACTCATTATAGCATGAGTTGCAGCCATTTCTTGCCACCACAAAATTTGTAGAACTAACCCTTGCTAAGTTCCTCAATCCACCTTCACCCCCATCATAGCAAGACAATGATGAAACCATTCCATCATAAAAACCAACTTAGCAGCACCACTCCATTGAATTGGAGCCATCAAGCACATTTAACCTGCAGACAAACAAAAACACCCAAAAACATAAAAAGAACAAAATAAAGTGGACCTTCGATGTCCGCAACCATTCATGATGATCAACCATCCCCTAATTTGACACTTTCTGCTGCTCATTCTTCCTTGACATCCATCATCAATTAGGGTTTTCTCCTTTCATCCAACCAAGTTCACACAGAAAACTTTTGACATTAGTTTTACGTGACACCCCCACAGAGTTCACCAGTTGTAGACTGAAATTTTGTTAGTGGCACACACAGCCCTCATGTTGTCAGTTTGTGAACTCATGTTTTCTTGATCTTCGTCTCTGCTGCCATTGCCTGTCATGCTGCTGCTGCTACTGCTTGTATGGTGGGGTCAGTTTGTCATTCAGTTACTGTGAGGAGGTTCCCCATTAGTGTTGTCGGGTTATTGCTTTCTTTTTCCACACAACTGGTTGGTTATCAAATTATTGGGATATTTGGATGGTCTCTCATATCAATTTCATTCTCAAAGCAATACCCACTTGTCATCAATTACCTAGTTATTTTGTACGGTAATAACTATTGGCTTTTGAATAAGGTCTGTTCTCAAATACCCACCTTGAGAACCATCAATTATGTCATCTAAATAAGGTAAGTTATAATTTATAAAAGGGTTTTGCATTTTATTTTCATTTTTTTGTTTTCTATCATAAACATGTTTAGATTTCTAGGATTGGTATCATACGTAGATAAAATTCTAATCACTCATGTAGGTTATTAAAATTTGAAAACTTCTATACTTGGCTAAAAATTATCTACTAGTTTTCAAAAAAATCAATAATTGACTGGTGGGTTATATATACCTAGCCTCAAACCCTATTGGTTACTTTGGGTCCAAACCAATGTTGGCCAGTTTTAGGTTCTTGATCAGGTTCTAGTTTCAAACTGGATCTGGGTCTAAGAACTGGACATGGTGGGTTTATGTAACCTAGACTTGGCCAAAGAACCAGACCCAACCGTAAAATCAAATCTGCTGGGTCTGAATGGACCCAATTCAAAAACCAGACCTGGTGGGTTTACATGGTGACTTAAAGGTTTAGGGTTAAATGTTGGGTTTACGTAGGGTTTAGGTTTTTAAGCTCTAGGAATCAGGTCCTAACCCTGAACTTACATATATGAGGGCACTTCCAGTGGTAGACTTCACATCTCCCATTACACAAATACATTGTGTTGTTCCTTATGTTGTCATTCCCTATACAGTTGGTCCTTTTTGTTGTTTTTGATAACACATTGAGGAACATTTTGGGAACTTTAAGAACTCATTGGGAAATTAAAGAATTTGAATGACATGTCATGAAAGCCTTTTGGGAACTTGGTGGAAACATTTCAAGAACATCAAAATCCAAAAAATTCAAAAGTATTTAAAATTCAACTTTGGAACCATTCTAAAAAAAATAAGCTGGAACCCAAATCTACACGTTTTCATAGAGGTTGGACCTAAAACCATTGGTCAACAAAATTTAACCCAACCCTAGGCCCAATGAGTTTTAATTTTAGAGACATTTCATAGATTTAAAATTGGATCTTCCACTTTACCAAGTAAGCTTGACTTGAACTTTCTTGGAAAAAAAGTGCACAAGTAATCTTATCTGTAAATAGCTATTACACATTGATTAGTTACTTCAATCAAGATAATTTGGAACATATTTAGACCACCAAATCTAGCAATCCCACTGGCTTCAAAACAAATCTCCAAGCTACACACTAACCTATTTTGTTAAAAATTGAAAATAATAATCTCTTTCTACCATTTCCATTGGTCCTTTAGAATTCTTGCAAATCAACCAAATCTTATTACATCATTAATTCACTCAAAATAACTGAAAAAATCAATTCAAACTATCAAATCCAGCAATTTCATTGGCCATAACAATTTTGTTAGACCTTCACACATGCTTATTCAACACCCTTTATATATACTAATACACTATTATCATTCACAATTAATGTTAAAACTTATAATGTTAAACAATCTAACATTTAGATATCATCATATTAAAAAAGAATACTTATACTAACCTAAAATTAACAATTTTGATTTACATTGACACCTAAATTAATGTTAAGCTAAACTAAAATACCAAAATGTAAAGCAACTTACTTTTGTCATCAAACAATCAAAATGAATGTTAATGATTGCAATCCAAATCAATTATTAAAATCAAGATTATTAATTTCAATTAATAATAAATATAACAAATATTGAGTTAGACTTTAAATTAAGATTGGTCTTTGTAACATTGTCTTGAATGGTTGTTTTTAGGCGCTTTACATTGAGTTAAGACATCAAAATCTAGGTGCTTAGATGTTTAGTAGCACAAATGCTAGCACAAAGTTAACATGACCAAGGACACCAAATCATTGACAATGCTCCATAACACATCATAAGTGAATACACATGTAAACATGAAGAAAATCTAACATCCACTTACCATTGACTTAGCACTGAGTGCGAATGATAGTTAAAAGCACTAGTCAAAATTCAGTACCTGGTCAACAACACTTGCTTTGCACTCAAGCTCCTGGCATCATGGACTTTGTGATTGTTGGTTGGTCATCCTTTTGATCACGGAAAATGAATGTAGACGCACGGAGCGAAGTCGACTCCTCGTGTACTACTCTCTCCGACTGGAATGATTGTTTGGGTATTAGTGCCGTTGCTGCTTTTTTTGTTGTTTGTCAGTGGTCGATGATCAAGCTGTGCAGCAACAACACTGGACTGCACTGCAGTCTGGAGGCCGCTTCTTCAGCTTGTACTACTTAGTACTTACCAATGTTTGTTTTTTTTTGGAGGAATTATTTTGATGTAGCCAAAGTGGCAATCATCAGCCATAGGAAACCTGAAGAAAAAAGTGGCGACCATCCCTAGGGAGGTTTAGCCAAATTTGGCTAGAAACCAGAAAATTTGCAGAAAAAATCTAAAATAATCCTTCTATATTCTTGGGCTACAATAATGAAAACCAAATAATTTATGAATTATTTTTTCCCTCCCTCTCACTTCTGGCAACTGAAACCTCCAAAATCAAATATTTAATCATCCACACACACACACACACACACACACACACATATATGGCTAAAAACTGAAAGCCAAATATATGAATTTGGCGAGTCCTTTATTTTTTCCCCTTCACTCCTTCTGGCGACTGAAAACCTCCAAAATTCAATTCTTTTCCGAATATTTTTTTTTCCTCTTTTTGGCAAAATCGAGCCAGTGGATTTTTAAATAATAATAATTTATAAAAAAAATTAAAAATAAAGAAAATTATTACAAAAAAAGAAATGGAAAAAGGCTGCTACTTTATTATTTTTTCTTTAAATTTGTGTTGTCACTTGCACATCAGTGATAGCAGACTTGTGTTTTTTCGCTGAATTTTAGGAGTTTTGCATGTCGAGAGTCACAGTGCTCCTGCAAACGTTTCGTGGTCGACCAGTCAAGCTGAGCTAAGCTAAGCTAAGCCAAGCTACAAGTTGAAGAGTACTAGTCTGAGCTTCGTCGACTGTGCAAATGATCTAGACTTTTTTCTTCTAAAAATGTGACGAAAATGTTTCACATTTGTCAGATAGGAGAGTCGTGGGCTGTGGCAGCTTTGTCGGCTCTTGAGCTTTCAAGGGTCCCATAGAACATTGACATCGAGAACCCCCCGACCCCCGGAGTCCTCAAGTTCTCATCACCTGTGTTGTTGTTGTTGTCGTTGTTTTCTTTGTTTTTGTTTTAAGGTGCCTAGATTTGGTTTAAATTTTTGTCGACACATGTTTTTTTTTCTTCGTCTTCTCTAAGAAATGCCCATGCACGCATCCGCGAAAAAGTTTTTTTGGATCATCGTTTGAGTTTGACTCAACTGTTGTGCATCAATTTCGATTTTCCTAGAGATTGATTCAATCTTCTGAGCACTGGACAATATGAACCTTGGGCCGACCAGCGCCTGTGACAATTATGGCTGGAATTAGTTTGCTCAATAATTTAGCAGCTAGCTAGAAGAAGATGAAGAAGCAGCTCCTCGTGCACTCTGCTGTTCAATGTTGCAAGAGTTTTCTTCCAGATTCCAGCTCAAGGAAAATTATTCTTGCTGATGATCTAGAGCAGCAGACGAGTGAAGCTGTAGTAGCGGCTCTTTCCAAATTTGGATTCGCGTAAATCTCGACGATCCTTCGCAAAATTGAGAGCTGTGACGTGATTGCAGAGCTGCGGCATGAGCAGCAGCAATGACGGCAGCTACGGAGCCGGACTCCCCATCCTCCTACAGAGTCGATGCAGGTCCGTGGGCAGCTTCTATGGGGTACCAGCAGGAGTCGGCGTCATTGCCACGGCAGGTGGAGCCGTCTTCGAAAAAGACCAAGACGTCGTCTAGGGCTGGTGGTGCACGGCACTCCGTCACGCTTGCCCTTGTCATCTGCATCTTTGTCGCATCATACAGCTTACTGGACATCGATGATCTTCTCCTCCGAGTGCAAACATCCCTGGGACACATTCCCTCACCAACTGCACAAACCCATCAGCTGGGGGCAACTATTAGTGCAAGCAAAGCATTAGCTACAGCACAATGCCAAGGAGGAATGCAGAGGAATTCGTCAACGTATCGAGAAGGTCCCGACAATCAGCAGCTCGCGGACGACGACGACGGCTCTGCTGCATGTATTGGGCGACGCATTTACATCTACAAGCTTCCTCCGCAATTCAACCAGAAGCTGATCGAGAATTGTGAGAACCAACAAGGGTGGGCACGGATGTGCTACGATCTCTCCAACCAAGGACTGGGAGAGCCATTCGACGTGCCGGAGAGCGACCCACTCGCGCATCTCTTGGTACCCACAAGCGCATGGTACAAAACCAACCAGTTCAGTCTGGAGCTTTTGTTCCACGAGAGGTTGAAGAGATATCCTTGTCTCACAGAAAACCCAGATCGAGCGACGATGAGCTACATTCCTTTCTACAGCGCTCTGGATCTGACCCCCAAGCTCTTTGAGGCGAGTGTCGCCGTTCGTGACCAGCTGAGTGAGCGCTTGGTGGGTTGGCTTCAGAGTAACTCTCACTGGGAGAAAAGCCGCGGCAACAAGCATGTCATCGTTCTCGGCAGGATCGTCTGGGACTATGTCCGACCTGAGAAAGCTTCACAATCTGACTCTTGGGGGAATGCGCTGGTGAGTCTTCCGGAGTTTTGGAATGTCACCAAGCTCTCGATAGAACGTAATCCTTGGGACTCTGAGCAGATGGCAGTTCCTTACCCGACTTCGTTCCATCCTGCTTCTGATGCCGAGATGGTCGCCTGGCAGTCCACGATCCGAACTGCACAACGCGACAAACTGGTGGTTTTCGTCGGCTCTCCGCGATACAACAAAGTCCCAGGAACTGAATTGCGCTACGAACTCGTGCGTCAATGCAGCAGCACAAGTCCGTCGGA
>Ga0116227_10005340_pt1 | contig 27137 bp, 25 predicted proteins | sample S1TSphgellanicum_FD_89693 | JGI IMG/M metagenome (GOLD analysis project Ga0116227, IMG submission 89693) | Host-associated microbial communities from peat moss isolated from Minnesota, USA - S1T2_Fb - Sphagnum magellanicum MG | ecosystem: Host-associated > Plants > Peat moss > Unclassified...
CCGCGCGCTTTTCCCCGAAAAGGGTAGAATCGCGGCGAGCAACTGTCCTTCTTACCTGACTTGTCCATGGCATCCGCAGAATCGCATCCGCAAAACGACTTCATGAACGCAGCGCGCAAAGAACGAAAGCGCGTCGAAATCTATCTTGTCAATGGCATTCGCCTGACGGGATGCATCGAGTCGTTCGATCAGTACCTGGTGATGCTGCGCACGCCGGTCGGCTTGCAAGGCATCTACAAGCGCGCCATCTCCACCGTCCAGCTGGACACCGGCACCCGGCCCGCGCCGCGCGCCGGCCGGCCGTCGCACGGCGAACACACCACGCGGGGCCCGCATGGTTCACGCGAACCGCGTGAGCATCGCGAGCCGCGTGAACCCCGTGAACCGCGCGAGTCGTACGGCGCCCAGCCGCCTGCCGAACGTACGCCGTCGTCCGAGCGCACGCCGTCGGACGGTCCGGTGGTCGTCACGCGCCGCCGGCGCCTGTTCGGCACCGGCAATGGCAATGGCGACGGGAATGGCCACGGTAACGGCGGCGGCAACAACAACGGCCACGAATAAGGCCTGGAAGCGCGGCGGGCTACTCCACCGGGTCGCCCAGCCGCTGCAGGATCTGTTCGATACGCACCCCCTGCTGGTGCGTCAGTTCGTAGGCGGCTTTCACCGCCAGCACGCGGCGCCGCCAGTAGTCGGCGCTGAACATGCGGACCATCGGTTGCCGCGTGGCCCAGTCAAGATGTTCCAGTTCCGCCTCCACGACGTGTGACGCGTTAAAGCGTTGCGCCTGCCGCGACCCGTTCGATTCCATAGCTGCGCCACCTCGTCTCGTTGCCGCCCGGCGGCGGCCCGTACAGGCCATCTCCCGCGACACACCCAAGACGAGTCAATCACCGTCAATTTCAAGGAATTTTGTGGCGTCGTGTGGCTCGGCGCGGCATGCGCGCAGGCAGGGGTGCGAGCGGCGGCAGGATTGCGCTATCCTGACTGCTCGATACCCTATGCGGAGGACCCCATGACCAAGCCGAAGCCCCACGCGCCGCCCCCCGGTGAAACGGCCGAAGACCGTCTCGACGAGGCCCTCGACGAAACCTTCCCCGCCAGCGACCCGATCGCCGTCGATCCGACCGAACGGCCGCATCCCGACAAGGCACCGCACTCGCCCGCCAAAGAAAAGAAACATCGGTAGACGCATTACCTGAACGACACGCTACGTCACACCACGCGGTGTGACGCAGCGTGACCGTAGCAAGCACGCCGACCCCTGCCCGCTCCCGCCAGAAGGAACGACAGCATGCCCAGCGACACCCCCCGCCCGCTCGCCCCCACGTCTGCGCGCTACCTGCGCGAACGCGACGGACACGAAGCCCGTGTCACCAACGTCGAACTGTTCTTCGACCTGATCTACGCGTTTGCGGTTACGCAACTCTCGCATCGACTGGTGCACAACCTGACTGCATTCGGGGCGCTGGAGACGCTGGTGCTCTGGTTCGCGGTCTGGCTCGGCTGGCAGTACACCTGCTGGGTGACGAACTGGTTCAACCCCGAGCGCATCCAGGTGCGGCTGTTGCTGTTCGGCGTGATGGTGATCGGCATGGTAATGGCCGCGAGCCTGCCGCTTGCCTATGGCGAGCGCGGGCTCGTCTTTGCGATCAGTTACGTGGCGATCCAGGTGGGCCGCAGCCTCGTGGTGCTGGGGTTTCTCGGCCGCCATCATGCGCTTACTGCAAACTTTCGCCGCATCTGCGGATGGCTCGCAATCTCGGGCATCGCGTGGATCGCGGGCGGCCTGCTGGACGGGCTGCCGCGCTTCGCCTGCTGGAGCGTGGCGGTGCTGTGCGAGTACATTTCGCCGATGTTCGGCTTCCCGTTGCCCGTGCTCGGCCGCTCGGGCGCCGCCGACTGGCGCAGCACCGAGGGCGGCCATATCGCCGAACGCTGTCAGGCCTTCGTGATCCTCGGGCTCGGCGAGTCGGTGGTCGTGACGGGCGGCACGCTCTCGGATCTGGGCACGTGGAGCGCACCGTCGATCATTGCGTTTCTGGTGTGTTTTGCCGGCAGCGTCGCCATGTGGTGGGTCTACTTCGACACCAGCAGCAGCGCCGGCAGCCGCGCTATCGCGCGCGCCCGCGAGCCCGGTCTGATGGCGGCGTATTTCCACTACGTGCACGTGATCCTGGTGGCCGGCGTGATCGTGTCGGCGGCCGCCGACGATCTCGTGATCCTGCATCCGCCCGAGCACATCGACTGGCCGACGGCCTGGCTGCTGCTCGGCGGTCCGGCGATCTACATCGCGGGCAATGGACTGTACAAGCGCGTCGTCTACGGCTGGTTTCCGCTGTCGCACTGGATCGGGCTTGGACTCCTCGCGCTCGTCGCGCCGTTCGCGTTCCACACCGATCTTCTGATGACGGGCGGCCTCACCACCGTCGTGATGATCGTGGTGGCCGCGTGGGAAAGCGTCTCGCGGCGCAGGTCGGCGCAAGCCGAGGGACCGCTCGGCGCGGAGTAGCCGAACTCGCTGGAAACGACAAACCCTCGCGCGGCGAACCGGGCGAGGTCTTGGGTCTGCCGCCAGCCGTGCTGGCGACGCAGACTGGCTGCTGCCTTAGTGCTGGGTAGTCGGCAGACCGCTATCCAGCTGACGTTGCAGTTCCTGCACCTGACGCTGTGCTTCGCGCAACTGGGCCTGAGCGGCAGTCTTCTGCTGCGCAAGCGCCGTGGCTTCCGCGCGCGTCTGCTGCTGCTGGCTGTTGACGATGTTCTGTTGCTGATGGGCGACGTCGAGGTCGGCCTGCAGACGATTCGCACGGTCCTGCGACAGGGCGATCATGCGCTCCGTGAAGGCCTTTTGCGCCTCCAGGCGGGTGCGGCGGATTTCGACGTCCGACAACTGCATGGTCTGACGGACGAAGTCCTTGTAGATCATCTCAGCGCGCGTTTCGTCCTCGGTCTTGACGACCCGCCAGAAGGTCTTCTGCTGGAACAGCGCGACGTAGTACGTCATCTCCTTCGGGTAGAACAGCATGCTCGCGCCGTAGCTACCGTTGTACGTCGTGCGCAGCTCCTTCAGATCCGACCCCCGGATCATCTGCTGCAGTTCCGCAACGTTGCCGGCGGCGGATTGCTTCGCCTCGTCGGGCGTGAGCGCCGTCGACTGTCCCGCCTGGTCCTGCGTCGTGGCCGGCAGTGCTGTCGTCGTACCCGGCTGGGAAACAACGGCTGCGCTTGCCCCGCTATCCGTCAGAGCCTGCGCATAAACGCCCTGCACGGTCCCCAGCGCCACCAAAGCGCCCAAGGCAATCTGTCGAAGTTTCGACTTGTGGTCCATGTAAATCCTGCTTGAACAGTTTTTGTTTTAGTACATCTGTCTCATTATTACTCACTTTCGCGTGTTTCGGGCTCTTCGTCGAAAATTTGGTACTTACGCATTTTCTCCCATAACACCTTCCGGCTGATGCCTAGCGTACCAGCGGTATCCTGCCTGCGCCAACCGTTTGCGTCGAGTGCCGCGAGCACGCGGCTGCGTTCGGCCATGTCCCATTTGCTGCGATCGACCAGCACCTCCGCCGCACTCTCGGCGGGCACCGGCTGATTGCTGCGCGCGAGCGCCAGCAGCCGTTGCAGCCGCGCCGCGTCCCACGCGCCGATCTGCCGCACCGTCACGCCGATCCGCTCGGCGAGGTTGCGCAGTTCGCGCACGTTGCCGGGGAAATAGGTGTCGGCGACGGCGTCGGCCAGCCAGTAGGGGATGTCGGGCAAGGTCTCGAGCCGCTCCTGACCGACCACCGACGCGATGAACGCCTTGAAGATGGCGATCTTGTCGACCGCGCCGCGTTCTTCGAGCGACGGAATTTTCAATTCGATCACCGCAAGCCGGTAGTAAAGATCGGCGCGGAACGTGCCGTCCTTGACCAGTTGCGGCAGGTGCTTGTTGGTGGCGGCGACCAGACGGAAGTCGAGCTTGATGGGCGTCGCCGAGCCGATCCGCGTCACCGCGCTGTCTTCCAGCACACGCAGCAGTTTGACCTGCTGGTAGAGCGGCAGGTCGCCGATTTCGTCGAGGAACAGCGTGCCGCCGTCGGCCTGCTCGAAATAGCCCTTGTGGGCCACCACTGCCCCGGTGAACGAGCCTTTCGAGTGGCCGAAAAAGAGCGACTCGAACAGGCCGTCCGGAATCGCGCCGCAGTTGACCGGCACGAACGGCCCCTGCCCGTAGCGGCGGTGCTTTTCGTGCAGCAGTTGAGCGATGCGCTCCTTGCCGACACCGGTCTCGCCATGCACGAGCACGCTGGTGTCGCAGTCGGCGAACGTGTCGACTTCGTGCAGCAGCGCCTGCATGCATTCGGAGTTGGCGACCAGCGCGCTCGACTCGAGCGTCTGCGCCGTGTGCGCGCGGATTTGCAACACCAGCTTGGTGACCATCCCGCGCAGTTCGGCGCAGGTGAAGTCGAGCGGCAGGATATGGGAATACTCGGACGGGTACATGGCGGGATCGTGGTCGCGCGGCGCCGCGCCGACCCACACGACCGGCATGCCGTGCGCGGCCTGCCAGTCGCGCAGGATCAGCGCGCCGCTATCGATCACGGAAACGCTGATGATCGCAAGCGACGGCCGTAGCGCGGTGCGCTCGGGCGAAATCGCGATGTCGTCCGCGCGGATCACCTCGACGTCGAAGCTCGCCATGCAGCGCGCGACGCGGTCGACGATGTCGGCCTTGCCTTCCCAAACGTAGATATCGAGTTCGTCGATTTTGGCGGTGGTTCTCATTGGCGAAGAATCAGTAAACCAGTTGGGCCTGACCGCAGGCGAGTCCGAGGTCGTGGACGGTGACTTCGCCGATCTGGACCCCCAGCAGTTGGAGTAAAGGCACGAGCAGTCCGTCGAGTGCAGTCAGTAGCGGACTCAGCAACGTATCCACCGCGGTCAGCAAGGGCTGTAGCAGCGCCGCGACGATGGGGCCAGGATTCACACCGCCCACGGTGAGATAGAGCGACGAAAGCAAGCTGTTATTTATTTGCGTCAGGAGGTTGATCGCCACCGAGCCCACGGCGTTCGAGTTGGCGGTCTGATAGTCGTCGGAATCGCCCGAGATACCGTTGAACGTCAATGGGGTCGCCGCAGGAGGCTGTACCTTGAAGGACAACCCGGCATTGGTGGTGGGATTGCCGGCGTAAATACTGATCAACGAATACGTCCCCACCGTGGCATTGGTCACCAACGCCGCCTGATTGCACGTGGCTGTCGTCGTAGTATTGGTAAAGTTACTGATCGCGTCGTTACCGACGCAAACATAAGCGAGGCCAGGCTGCGCCGAGATCACGCTCTGGCTCGTGGCCTTGCTGGTGGTGCATTGCGTGCTCTGCAGCCACGCCGTGCCCGTTCCCACTTCGATGTAGATGGGCAGGTTTAACGCAGTCACCGTAGCCAGTCCCAGGTTGATACTGAGCAGATTGATGTTCAGGTAGAGCCGCACGTCTGCCGAGTGCGCGCTGGTGCGCCACGTGCCGTCTGCGTTCTGCCCTGCCTCGCCAACCGCAATCACCGGCGGTTCAATGATCTTCACCTGCGCCGTCACGTTGGCAAGCGGGCTCAGATTGAGCGCAGTGCCAAGGTTGACTGCGGATTGCCCCTGCGCGACCTCAGCGGCCACCAGCAGCGTATCGAGCAGGCTCACGGTGGCGTTGACCGCCGCCTGTGGATCGTCGAGCGCCACCGTCAGCAGCCCGTTGGTGGTCGAGTTCGCGCCGAGCGCGACGTTCAGTCCGGATGGGATGGCGGCCTGGATCGTGCCCAGATCGGTAATCGCGGTTACGCCCAGCGTCGCACTCTTGCCCGCCGCGGTGACCATCGCCGACACGAGTTTCGCGAGCGACACTTGCGTCCCGAGCAACTGGCTCATCGATCCGACGCCGAGTGCGGCCGCCAGATCGCCCAGCTTGATCTGGGTCGTGGCCAGACCTTGATACGACGCCACACTAAGATTCAGGTTGGCGCCAGGCAGCAAACCGTTCAATAGTCCATTCAGGAGGCCGCCCGACAAGCTCGCCACGGTTGGGGTCACCGAGAACGAGCGGACATTGGTCGCCTGCGCCGTGCTCACCGCCTGGATCACCCGCGCCGGCCCGGCGAAAAAATACGGCACGGTCTGGCTGACGGTGACCTGCACGGCATTCATCGGCGCACCGCTGGTCGCGAAATACGATTGACCGGCATTGACCGTCGGATCCCAGCGGCCGCACACCACCGTGACGGTAGCGCCGGTCGACAGACCGTTGCCTTTCACGGCATTGTTGTTCGCCGAGTTGGTGGCCGACGTGCAACCGCCGCCGTTGCTGATGGTCTGCGCGCCGGCCGCCGCCGCCAGATCGGCGGTCCGCTGCATCTCGCGACGCGCGAAATAGTAGTTGCCGACGTCGATCACCCCCAGCGCCGCGATCGCCAAGCCGATGCAGACCGCCGCCAGGATGGCGGTCACGCCGCGCTGGCGGCGCACGGACACATGGCCCGCGCGGCGCCGCTGCGCGAAGCGCCCAATCGTCGAGGAGGATGATTCGGAGACCGACATATCAGTTCTCAATTCTGCGGCAGCGTGCCGCCCTGTGAACTGCCGCTGCTCGACTGCCCTATCGCGGAACCGTAGTAATCGGGGATCTTCGAATTGAACGACTCCAGGTAGCGCTTGTAGGCGAGGCTTGCTTCCGCGCCCAGCATCGGCTGGGCCGGTGCGGCCATTGCATTGCTGCGCTGAAGCGCGAGCCACTGGCTCGTCGCGTGGTCGATTTCGCTGTTCGGCACAGGCGGTTGGCTGGCGTCGTTCTGCGCGCGGGCCACGTTCGCGCCACCTGCCAGCGCAAGCGCGGCCAGGGTCAGCACGAGGCTCGCCAGACGGCCCCTGCTTCGATTGATGGATTGGTTTGTCATGTTCGCCCCTTCTGCCACCCTGCTATTGTGAGAATCGCTGCAACAGGCGCGGCGCTGGTCCGGGCGCCGACGCGCTCGCGACCGGCGCGTTACGGGCATCCTGCTGCGCTTGCGCCACGCCCGGCCGCGCCATGCCGGCCACCGCAATCTTGGCCGCGTCGCGGCGGATCGCCGCGCGCACGTCCGGCGAGAATTTCTGCTGATCCATCAGCGTCGCCGCCCGCACGTTGTCGCCGTCGGCGAGCAGATACAGCGCGACGTTGCTGATGATCTTCGGATTGTTGTGATCGAGTTCCGCGGCCTTCATGAGCGGCACGCGCGCGCCGTTCACGTCGCCCTCGCGCAGGCGCGCGTAACCGAGATCCGACAGGGTCGGCGCATCGGTCGGCGCGAGCCGCGCCGCTTCCTGCAACTGCTGGGCGGCCCGCGGAAAATCGCCCGCCGCGCCCGCGATCAAGCCCAGTCCGCGATAGCCGCGCGCCGCGAGCGGCGTGGGCAGCAGTTTCGTATAGGCATCCGCAGCTGCATCCGGTTGATCGGTCATACGCAGCGCGTCTGCGCGCATCAGGATCGTCTCCGGTCTCACGCCATACTGCTTCTCGAAGGCGTCGATATGGGCAAGCGAGGCGTAGTAAAGCCCCTCCGACTGCATCCGTCCGATCAGGTCGAGGTACACATCCGGCGTGTCGGGCGCCGGGTCGCGGCCCGCCTGCTGGATCTCGGCCGCGCGTTCGGCCTGCGGCCCCACGCCGTATCCCGACTCCTTCGACGCGCAAGCGCCGAGCAACGCGAGCGCCAGCACGGCGGCCCCGCGCCGGACCAGCCGCGCCCTGCGTGCCCCGCGCGCTGTGCGTGCTGTACGCACCGACGCCGCCTGCCATGCAGGAGCGGCGCCATCGAGGGTTAGGTCGTACGTCATTAGCATGGCTTACCGTCTCATTGAATTGAGCGAATGCGTCACCGCGAGTACGCCCGGTCCCGCGGTCACGATCAGAAGCGCCGGCAGCAGCGTCAGGATCATCACGCCTGTCATCTTCACCGCGAGTCGCCCGACCCGTTCGCGCAACATCGAGCGCCGCGTCTCGCGCAAGCGGTCGCCGAACTGCTTGAGCGGCTCCTGCACCGCGCCGCCGTGGCGGTCCACCTGCACCAGCAGACGCACGATCGCGCGCATGTCTTCGTTGTCATAGCTCGAGGCCAGCCGCTGCAGCGACTGCTCGCGGGTGCGGCCCGCCGCGAACTGCCGCTGGGCGATTTCCAGCTCGCTCGACAGCACAGGCAGCACGCCGCGGAAATCGCTCACCATCACCTGCAAGCTCTGGTCGAGCGACAGGCCCACCCCTTGCAGCAGGCGCAACAGGTCGACCAGCATCGGCAGTTCTTCGATCACCCCGCGCCGGCGTGCGCCCGCGCGGCGCTGGATAAAGAATTTCGGCAGCATGAAGCCGACGATCATCGCGCAGATCACCAGCGCGACATAGCGCTTGCCGTCGACATGCCCGCCTGCGAGCGTGCCCGCGAGCAACGGCAGGACGGCCGCGAGGCCGACCCGCGCGATCAGGAACAGTCCGCGTGTGCGGGTGTCGACGAAGCCGCATTGTTCGAGCAGGCGCCGGTCTTCATCGGCGACCAGTTGGCGCCCGAACGGCGTATCGAGCCAGCGGATGCCGGTGTGCGCGAAGCGCTCCACCAGGGCCTTGATACCGGTGGCGTGGTCGGCCTTCGTCGCCCTGGCAGCCGCGTTCGGGACGGCGTCCGTCCCCCGCGCCGTCGCACTGGCGGCCGCGAGCGCAGCACTTTGCAGCGCGCGTTCATCGAGTGCGTGGGCCAGCGTGCGCTCGCTGCGCCGCGCGGCGGCGAGCCGCGCCAGCAACACGCCGGCAATCAGCAGCAAGGCGAGCGCACCGAGTCCCAGCGCGATGGCGGCAACGTGATCGGCTTGCATCATGTCGCCCTCAGCCGCGTGAGGCGGTAGAGCAACCAGGCGCCGACCAGTTGCAAGCCGAACGCGAGATACACGAGTTCGCGTCCGGTCGGATCAAACCACATGGCGCCGAAGTAGCGTGGATTGGTGAGGATCAGAAAACCGCCGATGCCGACCGGCAGCAGCGCCAGAATCCATGCCGACAGGCGCGTCTCCGCGGACATCGCGGACAGTTCGCGCTCGGCCTGTTCGAGATCGCGCATGAACGAAGCCATGCGGTCGAGCATCACATCCGCGCGGCCGCCGTACTTCACCGACAGGCGCAACACCGCGCCGACCAGTTCGAGCTCGCGGGCGCCGTACAGCACCGCCGCCTGCGAGAGCGCGCGGTCGATCTCGACGCCGGTGCGCAGCATGCGCGAGACGTGATCGAGACAGTCGCGCAACGGCGCATCGGTGGTTTGCATCGCCCCCTGGAATGCCGCCGGCACGCTGTTGCCCAACGTGATGAGCCGCACGATGCCGTCGAGAAACGACGGCAGTTGCCGCACGATCGACTGGCGGCGCTTTTGCGTGCGCATCGACACCAGGAAGAAGACGAAACTCAGGCACGCGAGCAGCGTCACGGCCCCGGCCAGCACCCCGCCCTCGCGAACCGCCCAGAAGCACAGCACCGAGGTGGCAACCAGCATGATGAGCGCCGGCGTGCGGGCGTTCGCGATGCCGGCGCGACTCATCGTGTTGTCGATGGCAAAACCCACTCGCGCTTTCAGGTAGGTCCATTGCACGCGCGAACCGGCGCCCTCCTCAGGGGCGTGCGGGGCCATGCCGCCATGCGCCGCCGTGGCTTGCCGCAGCGGCGCGGTGCGCGCCGCGCTGACGCCGCCCGGCATGGTCGGCGCCATCCGGCTGTCGATAAAGCGCTCCGTGCTCGCCCGCTCCTCGCGTTGCGCCCCGCGCTGCAACAACAGCAGCGCGCCGGCCGCACACAGCACCGCGAGCGCCGCGATGAGCACGATCGCACTAGACATTGAAGCCCCCGCCGAACCCGCCACCGCCAAAACCGCCGAACCGGCCGGTCTGCTCCGGCGCGCCGCCAAGTGCCTGCCTGAAGCGCGAAAGCTTGGGCGAATGCGGGTGAATGCCGAGCGAGACCCATTGGTCGATTTCTTCGCCATCCTGAGCAAGCACCGGCTCGTAGCGATACAGCTCCTGGGTGGCGATGATGTTGTCGGACAGGCCCGTCACTTCGGTGATGGACAGAATGCGCCGCCGCCCGTTCGAGAGACGGCCGATCTGCACGATGAAGTCGATCGCATTGGCGATCTGTCTCCGCAGGCTCGATTCGGTACCCTGAAAGCCCGCGAAACCCGCCAGCATTTCGAGCCGGTACAGACACTCGCGCGGCGAACTGGCGTGCACCGTGCCCATCGAACCGTCGTGGCCCGTGTTCATGGCCTGCAGCATTTCCAGCACCTCTCCGCCGCGCACTTCGCCGACGATGATGCGATCGGGACGCATCCGCAAGGTATTGCGCAGCAGGTCGCGGATCGTCACCACGCCCGCGCCGTCGAAGCCGCCCGGGCGGCTTTCGAGCCGCACCACGTGCGGGTGGTTCAGCGACAGTTCGGCCGTATCCTCGATCGTCACGACCCGCTCGGGCTCGGGAATATGAAACGCCAGCGCGTTGAGCAGCGAGGTCTTGCCCGAACTCGTGCCGCCCGACACCAGCACGTTGCAGCGTGCCGCCACCGCCGCTTCGAGCAGCGCGCCGATCTCCGCGTTGTAGGTGCCGTTGCCGAGCAGATCCTCGGGACGCATCGGGTCCTTGCGGAATTTGCGGATCGAGACGATCGGCCCGTCGATCGAGAGCGGCTCGATCACCACGTTGACGCGGACGCCGTTCGGCAGCCGCGCGTCGACCATCGGATTCGATTCGTCGAGGCGCCGGCCGATCGGCGCGAGAATGCGCCGCACGATGCGCAGCAGATGCGCGTTGTCGGCGAAGCGCACGGGGATCTTGGTCAGAATGCCGTGGCGCGAGACGTAAACGTCGTTGTAGCCGTTGATCAGGATGTCTTCGACCGCCGCGTCGTTGAGCAGGTCCTCGATCGGGCCGAAGCCCGCCAGTTCCTTGGTCAGCGCTTCGGCAATCAGCCGCACCTCGCTCTCGTTGATCGGAATCCGGCGCAGCCGCACGAAGCTGTCCATTTCCAGGTCGACGAACTGGTTGATCGCATTGCGCGACCAGCGGCCGAACTCCGCGCCGAGTTCCTCGATACGCGTGAGCAGATGTTCGTGCGCCGCGTTCTTGATGTCCTGGAACTGCTGGCTATGCGCGAACGAAGGCGCGTCGTCGGCAAATTCGATGTCTTTAGCCATCGTCTATGACCGCTTGTTGGAGGTTGGAATGAAGCGCTTGAGCGCACCGAGCGCGGACTTGCCGCGCGCCTGCGCCGCGGCGCTCGCCGCTCCGCCGAGCCGCTCGACCAGCGGCTCGAGCGCACGAACGAACGGGTCGCGCGGCGACGCGTCGATCAGCAGTTGCCCCTGATTGACGGCCTGCCCGAGCGGCACGCGCCGCTCGGGCAAGGTGCCGAGCAATGGAATATCGAGGCGTTGCGCGATCTGCGCAGCGGTAAGACCCAGATCCGGATCGAACTTGTTGACCAGCAGGCGCACCTGGCTCACGTCCACGCCCTCTTCCCGCAAGGCGTCGAGCACGCCGACCGCCGAGACGATCGACGCCACGCCCTGATCGCACAGCAGCCAGGTTTCGTCCGCGGCCTGCACGACATGCGCGATGAACTCGCTGTTGCTGAAGCCGCCCAGATCGACGATCTGCTGGTCGAAGAACGCCCGCAGCCGGTTGAACAGGCTGATCGAACTGGAGTAGGACACCTCGCGCATGTCGGCCAGATTCGGCGGCAGCGACGTAAGCGCGAGCCCGCTCGCATGATGCGACAGCGCGGTGTGCACGAAGGTCTGGTCGAAGCGGCGCAGATTGCGCACGGCTTCGACGAAGTTGAATTCGCTGCGTGTGTTGAGCAGCAGCGAGCCGTCGCCGGCCGGCAAGCCCAGGTCGAACAACGCGGTCTGCCGACCTTGCGACGCGTCGCGCCGGTGCAGCATGGCCGACAGATTGGCGGCCAGCGTGCTCACGCCCATGCCCACCCGCGCACCGAGCAGCACCACCACATGGCCGTGCCGGCTGACCGGCTCGACCAGGTTGTCGATCACCTGGCGGGTGATGCGCAGCGCGTCTTCCGCCGGCGCCGACAAATCGATGAAATCGCGCACGCCGACGCGCAGCGCGGCGAGCGCACCCTCCGGCTCGGAGAGCGAGCCGACCGCGACGATCTGCAGGCCCGGATAAGCGGCCCGTGCCGCACTCGCCGCGGCACTCGCCGCCGCGGCGCGGCCGCCGGAAAAGTCGACAAACACCAGCGACGGGTTGAGCGTCGCGATGCGCTGAGTCAGCATCGACGGATCGAGCGTCGCCTGTTCGACCGCACCGGCTGCCACCAGGGTATCGGTCAGCCATTGGACGTGTTCGTCGGCCAGCGACGCGAACACGAAGTAGTCGGTGATCACCCGTTCAGTCAATGAATGCGTTCTCGCGTTCATAGTGGACATCCCTTTGCAGCCTGAACTTCGCGGCCGCCGAATCGTACTGCGCAGTGCTGCGGTTGGCCTGCGCCCATGCGCCGTCCTGCCCGCCCTTCCGGTTCGTCGCGCCGCGCGGCATCGGCCGCGCCGCGTGACGAACCACGTTCACTTCGAGAACCCCGGCGCCGCATCCGGCGACACGATGCCGCCCAGTACCGACCGCCACACCGCACCGTCGCGCTGCTCGGACTGCTCGCCGGGCGTCGTGGGCAACGCGGCGCCCTTGGCGATCGGCGAAACCAGATGCGGGGTCACGATGATGACCAGCTCCTTGTCGTTCTGCGAATAGCTCACCTGCTTGAAGAACGCGCCGATGATCGGCAGGTCGCCGAGCAACGGCACCTTCGATACATTCGAAATCGTCTCGCGGTCGATCAGGCCGCCGATCAGGAAGCTCTCGCCGTCGCCCAGTTCCACGGTGGTATCGGCACGCCGCGTCGTAATGGCCGGCACCGACACGCCGTTGATCGTGATGGCGTTGGTAAAGTCCAGTTCGCTCGCCTCGGGCGCGACCTTGAGCGCGATCCGCTGGGGGCTCAGCACGGTGGGCGTCAACATCAGACCGACGCCATACGGCTTGTATTCGATCGACACCGTGCCGAGTGCCTGCGGCACCGGCACCGGAATTTCACCGCCGGCCAGAAAGCTCGCACTCTGTCCCGACAAGGCGACGAGTGTCGGCTCCGCGAGCACCCGTGCGAGATTGTTGCTCTCCATCAGGCTCAGATCAGAGAAAATTCCATGAGACGCCGAGTTGAAAACCAAGTTGAAAGCCGACGATATCGGCGCCGCTAACGCAGGGCCCACCGTTGTACTGACACCTCCGTTGATCTGAGTTGGCGGGAGCGTCGCCGAAGTCGCAGCAGAGGGTGCGAATGTACCGAAGGAAAAACCGTTGTTCTGTCTGTAGAAATTAAACCCGATCTGCTTTAACACCGAACGGCTGAACTCGACCACCCGCACGTCGACCTGCACCACCGAACGGGTCGCCACGGTCGAGGCGTCCACCACATTCGCATCAGCATCGCCCGCAGCAGAACCGCCCGCGCCGCCCCCCTTGCCGCCAGCGCCGCTATCCAGACCGCTGCCGAGCGCGGCGGCGTGAGCGCGTGCTTCTGCCTGCGCGGCAGCGTGAGCGCGCGCCTCAGCCTGGGCGACCGCCACGGCCCGCTGGTGCTGTTCCATCGTCGCGGCCGACCCGGAGATCAGCGCCGTATCGCCCGCCGTCTTCACCGACGGCGCGCCCGGCCCCAGCAACGCACCCGCTGCCGTACTCGTCACGTTGACGGTGTAGGACATCGGCGTGTCATGGTTGCGCTCCCACAGCATCAGATTGGTGCTGCCAGGCGATTTGCCGATCAGCAGCACGCCACCGCGCTTGTCGCCACGGATGATCAGCACGTCCGCGACCGTCGGGTCGCCAATCGCGATCCGCGTCAGGGTATGGCCGAGCGCCAGCGGCTGCTGCGAGCCCACCGTGATGTCGACAGTCTGCGGCGCATCGGCCGCCTCGCTAGCCGGCGCGACGGCCAGCGAGGCCATGCACAGCCACGCGGCCAACCCGCAAGCAAAGATCCGTTTTTTCATATTCTTATGGGCTCAACCGCCCGCCCGTTCCCTGAAACTGCTATCGAGCGACCGTTTCGGCGCGCCCACCCCGTATCACTTCAATACCGTCGTTCGCCGCACCCGCGACCCGCGTGACCGGCCGGGCCATGCGCGGCGCCGCCTGCGGATGCGCCACTGGATTGCCCGTACTGCCGGACAGTTCGTCGAGCGCCACGCCGGCCGCGGCGCGTGTCGAGTCCTGTGCGGCGTCGCCCGCCGGTGCGTTGGCGGCGATCTTGAGGACGCCTGCTGTCGGCGCAAAAGCGGCCGGATCGATCACTTCGTCGTCCTTCGGATTGCGCAGTGCGAAGACAAGCCGTCCTGAGGTTTCAGCCAGGGTGAGCTTGTCGACGTCGGCAACCGGTACGGCAAGCACGGCGGTCCGCACCATGCCGTTCGCATCGCCCGGGCTGTCGGCTGCCGGCGTGGCGTTGCCGAAAGCCAGCACACGGACCTTCGACATCAGGAGGCGCGCCTGGCTGCGCTCGACTTCGGCGCCGTTGCCCAGGTTGCCGTCGCGTTTTAGCGTGAAGAACACGTCGACCAGATTGCCCGGCCGCAGTCGGTTGCCGACTGCGTTGCTTTCGTCGACGCGGACCGCGATCGCCCGCTGCCCCGGTTCGACACGCTCCGCAATGCCCGACGACAACTGGCCTTCGAGCACCGGCGAATCCGCCCCGATGTCCGAGGTAGGTACGCGGCCGGCCAGTTGCGATGGGTCGCCGAACGCGCCGTTCGGATTGATCGGCAGTGTCTGCACGCGCAGCGCATCGACGGTGATCGGTTTGCCGGCGGGCAGCACGCGCGCCGCCACCACCACGGGGAAGGTGGCTTGCGTCACCGGCACGACCGGATGCGGCGCGGGCCGGCGCGAGAGCGTCCACGCAAAAACGCCCAGCAACAGCGCGAGCGCGATCAGGACGCCGGCTAGGATGCGGGTCAGATTCGGCATGATGCGTCGCCCTGTGGTGTGAACGCGGCCCGGCAGCGGACCCGCTCAGGCGAATCCTGCGCAACCGGAAAGCGAGAAACGAATGCGTACGTCACAGTATGTTTTCCGGGTTGAGTTGCACCATCGCACTGCTCACCAGCGAGGCGGGCAAGACGAAATTCAGCAGCGGCAAGGTCGGCACCAGGGGGGCGCTGGCGTACTTGTAGGTCAAGGTCACCTTGATGCAATCCATCGTGGCGTCGTAACTGCAGGTCGTCGAACTCGATACACAGGTCGCGCTACTGATCAGCGAGGTCACCACGTTGCTTGCTGCCGTGCATGCGGCAGTCGTGCGTGCAGCAAGCGCGTTAGTCGTGCTCGTTGCCGTCTGGTAGTTCAGCGCGGCGCGGGCCCCCTCTTCAGCGGCCAGGGTCAGGTTCTGCTGTGCGACGAAGATCAGGCTGAAGGTCACGATCCCGTACAGGATCATGAAGAACAGCGGAAAAATCATCGCGAATTCCACGGCCGCGGTGCCACGCTCGCGGCGCCGGCGCAGCAAAGCAACCCGCGGATGCGAGCGCGGAGCCGATTGGTAAGCAGTCCGGTTCATTTCACACCCGCAGCAAAGACATGCCACCCCAGCCACGCGATGGCCGGCACCGTCAGGCAGGCCGCGTACGGCGTAGAACGCCTTGCACCCAACTCGAAGGTCGGCCCACCCTGGCGTCCGACCGCCGCGAGCCGGGTATGCGTAGCGATCAGCAACCAGACCGCGTGAGCGCCTGCTGCGAGGCTCGCGACAACCCATAGGCCGAGCAGTGCATGCACGCCGCACCAGGCGCCAAGCACCGCGAACACCTTGACGTCGGCGGCACCCATCACTCCGAGTGCAAAGAACGGCAGCAACGCCACCAGACCCACGAGCGCGCCGAGTGCCGCAGCCCCAGGCGAAACGCCAAAAGGACTGCATTGAAATAGCGCGCAGGCGAATGCCGCCACCAATCCGGTAGCGACGAGCGAATTCGGAATGCAGCGAGTACGGCAATCGCACACAGCGATCGCCAAGGCCCATGCGGCAAACAGAAATTGAGCAGTTGGCAAGTTCATATGGGACTCGACCGGCAACAAGAGCACCTGCGGACTGCAAAGCAGCCCGCATACGCCCTATTCGACCAGTGCTCTTAAAAGGCGCGGGCTAAGCGGCAAGCATGCCAATAGCCATCGCTCGCGCCTAAACGAGCTGCCACCGCCAATTACGTAGTCGGAATCTTGCTGGCGATGGTACTGAACAAGCCGCTCAGATCGGTACCCACAGTGGTGATCGTGCCAACGATCGCAAGTGCGATCAAACCGGCAATCAGACCGTACTCGATTGCCGTCACCCCTTTGTTATCTCTCAGGAATCTTGTAGTGAACTTTTTCATTTTCGCCCTCGGAACTTGCGGTATTCATTCGTATCTGCGCTGCACGTGATGAGGGTGTCGTCAGTGCCGTGGCCGATGATTCTCTCGTTCATCGACACGGGTCTTTTGCACTGCCACACCTTGTTCATCGCAGCCGGCTTCAAAGCGGTAAATTACATTTGGCCGTCTGTTCGATATCGCACCTCCCTCGTCAATCTTCGATGCTTTCGGCTTTTATAGCGTATCAATCGTATTTAAGCAATTGTCGGCTGTTGCGCGGGCGCTATTTTGTTTGAAGCCGTCTGTCTACGTAGATTAACGGCAGTTCGTGCGTTGCAGCACATAGGACTAACCATAGGTTAGATTCGCTCCACTAATTATCCGTTTGAACAAACCGTTTCAAGCAACACGTCCCCTCACGTTACGCACCCCACCGTAACGCCCGGTCCGGCTCGTTACGTTACGCCCGGCGCGGAACCGTTTTCAATGGCCGTCATTCACGCCTGATTCCGATTCGATAAGCGCTACATCAATCAGCCGCAAATCCATACCGCGTCTCGCTTTGCGCCATTCAAACAGAATTCATTGCGCATTCTCCAGTGGAAATGGCACGGGTGTTGCAGAGATAGGCACGCAGCACTATCCAACAACACATGCGATTCGAGGGCGACATGAACATTCAAACGGCTAATCTCACGGTACGGGCAACATTGATCGCGGCAACGGTGGCAGCGATGCTGTCGTTGAGCGCTTGCGGGGGCTCGGGAACCTTGAGTTCGGGGACGGGGGGCAGCGGTAGCGGCAGTGACGGGGGCGCACTGTCGACGACCAGCGGTGGTATGGGCGCAACATCCGGCGGCTCGGACGGTTCGGGTTCGGGCTCGGGTTCGGGGACGACCACGAGCAGCAACACCGGCGGCGGCACCACCACGACGGGCGGCGGTTCGACCACCACTGCAACCGCAAATGCACTCGGCACCGTAGCCGGCAACACGGGCAATATCGTCAGCAACGTTGGCTCGACGGTCTCGGGCATCGGCTCGGTGATCGGCTCGCAATCTCTTCCGGGCGTCAGCACGGCAACCACTCAAGCGGCTGCCGGCATCGTGGACAACGTGGGCGCAGCCGTCTCCACGCTCGGCAATGGTCTCACTGCAGGTCTCGGCCAGCTCGGCACCGGCGGCAACGCGATCGGCACCACGGTATCGAGCCTCGGCGGCGTGGTCGGCAATGTCGGCGGCGCGGTCACCAGCACCGGCAATCTCGTGACGAGCCTCGGCAGCGGCGCACTCGCCCCGCTCGCACCCGTGACGTCGCCGCTCGGCGGCGTGATCGACACACTCGGCGGCGCCGTCACCAACGGCGGCAGCACCCTGACCACGGCACTCTCGACCGGTCCGGTCGAGCAGGTCACGCAAACGCTCAGCACGGCCATCACGCCGATCACCTCGATGGTTGCGTCCACAACCGAAACCGTCGGCACGGCTACCGGTCTCGGCGCACCGCTCAGCGGCCTGCTGTCGACCGTCGGCAACGGCCTGGGCAAGGTCGGCAGCACGATCGCCTCGGCCGGCGGCAACCCGGTCACGACCGGTCTCGGCGGTGTCGTCACCAGCACCGGCACAACGGTGACCTCGGTGGGCGGTCTGCTGACGGGCGGCAGCACGAACCCGCTCGCACCGTTGACCGGTCTGCTCGGCAGCCTCGGTTCGGTCGCCGGCGGCACCTCCAGCAGCGGCCCGCTCTCCCCGTTGACCGGCCTGCTCGGCAGCCTCGGTTCAGTGGCCGGCGGCACCTCCAGCAGCAGCCCGCTCTCCCCGCTGACCGGCCTACTCGGCAGCCTCGGTTCAGTGGCCGGCGGCACCTCCAGCAGCAACCCGCTCGCGCCCGTCACCGGTCTCCTCTCGAGCCTGACCGGCACGCTTGGCGGCGCCAGCGGCGGCAGCGGCAGCCCGCTCGCGCCCGTCACCAGCCTCGTCTCGAGCCTGACCGGCACGCTCAGCAGCGCCAGCGGCGGCAGCAGCAGCCCGCTCGCTCCGGTCACGGGCCTCCTGTCCACGGTCACCGGTACGCTCGGCAGCGCCACCACGACCGCCAGCAACGCGACCAAGAGCACCACCACGACCGCATCGACCGGCCTCGTCAGCGGCCTGACGTCGACGAGCGGCGGCGGCGCGGTGGGCAGCCTGTTGTCGCCCGTGACGTCGCTGGTCGGCGGTCTGCTCGGCGGGATTGCGAAAAAGTAACCAGGCAGATGGGCGGCCGCGCCTGCGCGGCTTCCCGCTTGACCTGACCTGAACTGAGCCGCGCCGCTCAGAAACGGTTGCACCGGCGCGTGGAGACCATCCAGTCAGACTCACAAGAGACCGAGGAGCACCCTATGTCCACCCCACGTTTTTTTGTTCACGAGGCGGCCCGCGCAACACTGTCGTCGCTGCGCGTACCGCTCACCGCCCTCGCCGTCGCGTGCCTCCTCGCCGCTTGTGGCGGCAGCAGCGTCAACGCGCCGCCCTCCACCTCAAACACCGGTAGCGGCTCGAGCGGCGGCACGACCACCACCACCGGCTCCGGCGGCGGCACGAGCACCACCGGCTCGGGCGGCAGCACGACGACCACCACCAGCGCAAGCGGCACCGCGGGGACGGTGACGACGGCGGCGAAGACCGTCAACGATCTCGGCACGACCATCTCGTCGCAGACGCTGCCCGGTCTGAATTCGCAGGTGACGCAAGGTCTCGGCAACACGGTGTCGGCCAGTAGCGGCACGCTCACGGCGCTCGCCAATGCGGTCAGCAACGGCGTCGGCCAGACCGGCTCGACGGCCAATCCGGTCGGCACGACGGTCGCGGGTCTCGGCTCGGTGGTCGCGTCGACGAGCGGCGTGGTGCAAGGCCTCAGCACGACCGTCGGCGGCCTCGGCACCGGCACGCTCGCGCCGCTGGCGCCGCTCACGACGCCGCTCGCCAGCACCCTCAGCACCGCGGCCGGCGCACTCAGCTTCGGCGGCACGACGCTCGGCAACGTGCTGTCGTCGGCGCCGGTGCAACAGATCACCCAGCCGGTCAGCACCGCCATCACGCCACTCGTGCAGAGCGCGGGGATCCTGACGCAAACGGTCGGCACCACGACCGGCCTCGGCGTGCCGGTCTCGGGCGTGCTGGCGCAAGTCGGCGGCGCGCTGGGCTCGGCCGGCTCGACCATCGCCTCGACGACGCAGAATCCGCTCGGCACCGATGTCGGCAACCTCGTCGGCTCGCTCGGCAACACGGTCACGAACGCCGGCGGTCTCGTCAATCCGAACGGCCCGAACGGCGCCGCGCCGATTCCCGGCCTGATCACGAGCCTGTTTGGCAGCACCACCGCAGTCGTGGCCAGCGGGCCGCCGACCGGCGCCTCCGCCAACGGCCTGCTGGGACCGCTGAACGCCACGCTGACGAGCCTCGGGCTCGGCGCCAATCCGCTCACCTCGGTGACCTCGCTGCTCGGCAGCACGCCGTTGTCGGCGCTGTCGTCGGCCACCGCCGGCACGCCGCTCGCATCGGTGACCGGTCTGCTCAGCGGCGTTCCGCTCGGCTCGGTCACCTCGACGCTGGGCAGCGCAACCAGCAGTTCCAACCCGCTCTCGGCGCTCACCGGCGTACTGGGCACCGTCACCAGCGCGGCCAACGGCACGCCGGCCGGTTCGCTGCTGACACCGGTCACAGGTCTCGTCGCGACGGTCACCGGCACGCTCACCAACGCGACGAGTTCGTCGAGCAGCGCCACGAGCGGCGTGACCTCGCTGCTCGGTGGACTGCTGCCCACGCAACATAAGTAGTCCGCATCACTGGGTGAGCAAGCCGTGAGAGATCTCAGTTCGCACAGGCAGTTCGCATGAGCCGCGTGCTCCGCAACGCACGGAGCACGTGGCGTAACACGCGCAGGCATGGCAGTATGCGCGAAGCCACACACAAGCGTTCACGATCAGCCTGGCCGGGCGACGCGTCCGCACGATAAGAACGGCATACGAGGGAATACCGATGAAACTCGGGTACGGCAGATGGACACTTCTGCTCGCGGCGATGGCTGCGGGCGCAGTGCAGGCGCAATCGCGTCCGGCGGTCGGCGGCAATCCCGTGGGGGGCAATCCGCTCGATTCGATCCCGCAAGTCAACGCGCCCGACAAAGGGCCCAACGTCACGCTGCAGGTCCAGCCGCAGGCGCCGCAATTGCAGGCCCTGCTCGCGACCCACGTGACGCCCACCAAGTTTCAGGTCGAGGGCGTGAAATCGATTCCGTTCGACGACGTCGCGCAACGCTTCACCCCGCTCGTCGGCAAGGACATCACCATCGCCGACCTGATCCAGGTGGCCGACGGCGTCACCAAGCTGTACCAGGCGCGCGGCTATGCGCTGTCGTTTGCGTTCGTGCCGGCGCAGACCTTCGAGAACGGCGTGGTGCGCGTGACGATCGTCGAAGGCTATGTGTCCGAGGTCAAGGTCACCGGCAATCCGGGCAAGGAAGAAGAGAAGATTCGCGCGATCGCCGAACACATCCGCGACGACCGGCCGCTGCGCCGCGCCACCTTTGAGCGCTACATCAACGTGCTGGGCATTCTGCCGGGCATCAAGGTCGCCGCCAACGTGCCGCCGCCGCAGAACACCGACGGCGCCACCACGCTCGAACTCAAGGTCGAGCACAAGGCCGTCAACGTCAGCACCGGGGTCAACTTCAACCAGCCCGGCGTGCAGGGGCTGCTGACCGCGACCGAGAACGGCCTCACGTCGCTGGGCGAGCAACTGAGCATCTCGGCGCTGCTGCCCAAAGGCCGCGACAACGTTACTTACCTCGCCGCCCACGGCGCGCTGCCGATCGGCAGCGACGGCCTGGTGGCGAAGATCGATGCGTCGCACTATCGCGGCAATCCGGTGGACAACCCCGGCCTGCCCTCCTACGTGGAGCGCACCGTGATCAACGACAAGCTCGGCGGCTCGCTGTCGTACCCGCTGCTCCTGAGCAACAGCCAGAGCGTGCTCGGCACCGTGTCGGCCTACGCCTCGCACGACGAAGACGACTATCACAACACGATCAACGGCGCGCAGATCGGGCTGCGCTCGCAGGTCCGCGTGCTGCAGTTGCAGGCCGACTACACCAGCGTGCAGACGGGCCAGGTGCGCAAGGCGAGCGTCAACGTCGCGCAGGCCTTCAATATTCTGGGCGCGTCGAAGTCCGGCGATTCGAACATCCCTGGCGTGGTGGAAACCAATCCCGTCTCGCTCAACTTCACGCGCACCGGTGCGAGCTTCTCGCAGACCAACGAGTGGCCGCTCAAGATCGGCACCGCCATCGCCATGACGGGCCAGTACAGCCCGGATTCGCTGCCGACCTCGGAGCAGATCTCGTTCGGCGCGCAGCATTTTGCGCAGGGCTATGAACCAGGTGAGGCGTCGGGGGATTCGGGCTGGGGAGCATCGGTCGAAATCAATCGCGGCTTCACGCCGGGCTACACCTATCTGCAAAGCGTCACGCCGTATGTGTCGTTCGACATGGCACGCGTCTATCTGCACGCGGGCACGCCGTCGCCGTCGAAGCTTTCTTCGATCTCGTTCGGTTTCCGCATTTCCGATTCGAAGTACTACACGCTCGATCTGTCGGTGGGCAAGGCGGTCGGCGATGCGCCGGTTGAAAGCGCCTCGCGTAGCCCGCGGATCAACGCCACTTTCTCGTATCAGTTGAATTGAACGGCGTGTGAGGTTCGTGCGGCGCGTTGCGCCTGGGCGTGCCAGGCACGCGCCGCCGGTTTGACTAGAGGGTCCACTATCAAACGGACCGGGCACTTTCACGTATTCTGCGCTGACCAACCCGGCAACACCCCGGCATGAGGAGACCCCGCGTCGCCCAACATGCCAATAACGCCGCGCGACCATGATCGCGCCGACTTTTCTCAAGGAGGAAGACAATGACACCATTCACCCAACGCACCCGCGCCATGATGATGCGCACCGCCAGACAGGCCGCGCTCGCCGGCGTGCTGCTTGCCAGTGCCGTCACCGCGATGGCGCAGGCCGATAGCCCGGTCGGCACGTGGCAAACCATCGACGATCACACGGGCCAGCCCAAGGCGCTCGTGCAGATCACCCAGGACAGCAGCGGCGCGCTGGACGGCAAGGTGATCAAAGGCCTCGGCCCGAACGACCAGCCCGAGCGCCGCTGCACGGCGTGCACGGATGCGCGCAAAGATCAGTTGATCCTCGGCATGACGATCATCAACGACATGAAAAAGGTGGACGACGGCTGGGACGATGGACAGATTCTCGACCCGGAAAACGGCAAGATCTACAAGTGCAAGATGCACCTGGAAGACGGCGGTCAGAAACTGGTGGTGCGGGGGTATATCGGCGTTTCGCTGCTGGGCCGTTCGCAGACCTGGATTCGCCAGCAATAAGCTTTAAAGGCCTGCGCGTGGATCACCGCGCGGGTCACTGCCCCTGCCTGCGGCGCATCGCGCGGCGCCGCAGGCAGATAAAAAAACCGGCCGACGATTTTCTCGTGCGGCCGGTTTTTTATGCCTGGGTGGGATCCATTCATTGGACTCGTCATGCAGCGTGCTTGAAGGATCCCGCGAGGCTGAATACCGAGGGCAGCGCCGACGGTGAAGACCCCGGGCCAAACACCGGCGGCCTCGTCGGCGCGACGGGCTCCGCAGCGGTGCGCGCGGCCCTCTCTTCCGGGCTGACGTGGATACGCATGCGCGCTTCCATCATGCCGCACAGTTCTGTGCCCGCTTCGCCGAAGAGTTGATCCATCACGCGCTTGAGCACGCCCGACTCATGCCACGCCTTGAAGCGCCGATGGCAGGTTTGGTACGACGGGTATTTGCGCGGCATGGCGGACCAGGTGGCGCCGCTGTACATCACCCACAGCACGCCGTTGAGCACGGAGCGTGTGTTGGCGAGCGGCCGGCCACGCAATTCGGAACGCGGACGCAGTTCGGGGAGCAGCGGTGCAATGCGCTGCCATTCTTCGTCATTGATATCGCGGTACGGGGTCATGGACTTCTCCTTCGTCAAAATGTATGACTAAGAAGATATCGGCTTGCCCCCGGACCGAATATAAGATCAATCTGAATCTTGAAAATGCGCCCGCGACCGCCCGGCATTGGCCCGCAGACCCTGATCTATCGCAAAAGAACGCGGCTCCGGGTGAACCGCGGGATCAGCCGGTGTCGCGAGAAGCGCTTGAGCGCCCCTCGCGCCCCTCTGCGCTAACGCTCAGGTCAGCGACGTATCGACGATCCGGCGCGGCGCGTCGAGATACTCCTTCGATTGCATCTCGACAATGCGCGACACCGTCCGGGTGAACTCGTTGGCCATCGGGCCGTCGGTGTACAACTGCTCGGGCGGCACGGCGGCGGACATCAGCAGCTTGACCTTATGGTCGTAGAACACGTCGATCAGCCACGTAAAGCGCCGCGCTTCCGAGGCCATCCGCGCGCTCATCTGCGGCACGCCCGACAGCACCACCGCGTGAAAGCGGCTCGCCAGTTCCAGGTAGTCGTTCTGCGAGCGCGGGCCGCCGCACAGCGTGGCGAAGTCGAACCAGACCACGCCATCCGCCTTGCGCAGCGCTTTGAGCTCGCGCTTCTCGATGTGCAGGATCGGGCTTTCGTCGGGCACCGCGGCGAGGCGCGCGAAAGCGTCGCGCAGGGCCTTGTCCGAGGCCGCGCCAAGCGGCGTGTGATACACCTCGACCTGGGCCAGCGTGCGCTGCCGGTAGTCGATGCCCGCGTCCACGTTGACCACGTCGAGCTTGCTCTTGATCAGTTCGATTGCCGGCAGCATGCGGTCGCGGTGCAGGCCGTCCGGATACAGCAGATCCGGATCGTAGTTGGACGTCATCACGAACTGCACGCCGTTCTCGAACAGCTTGTCGAGCAGGCGGTACAGAATCATGGCGTCGGCGATGTCGGAGACGTGGAATTCGTCGAAACAGATTAGCCGGTAGCGCCTGGCAATGCGCCGTGCGAGTTCGTCGAGCGGATCGGCCGTGCCTTTCAGCTCTTCGAGTTCGCGATGCACTTCACGCATGAACTCGTGAAAATGCAGACGTGTCTTGCGATACAGCGGCACCACCGTAAAGAAGCTGTCCATCAGGAAGCTCTTGCCGCGCCCGACCCCGCCCCACATGTAGACGCCGCGCGGCAGGTCCGGATGGATCAGCAGTTTCTTGAACGCGTTCGAGCGGCGCGATTTGTATTCGCTCCACTCTTCGTAGCACCGCTGCAGACGGTCCACGGCCGCGCGCTGCGCCGGGTCCGATTGATAACCCCGCGTCTGCAGTTCTTTTTCGTAGTATTCGGTGACGTTCATTTTCTGGCTGCAAAAAAGAAGGCGGGAGGGATGAAACCCGCCCGCCTTCGTCGTAAAGCTAAGCTGCTGCGATCAGTCAGGCGTGCGCGCGTTTTACATGTTCAGCGCGCGCTTGTCCACGGCGAGTGCCGCTTCGCGCATGACTTCGGACAACGACGGGTGCGGATGGCAAATCCGGCCGATGTCTTCCGACGCCGCCTTGAATTCCATCGCCACCACGGCTTCCGCGATCAGGTCCGATGCGTTCGCCGAGATGATGTGCACGCCGAGCAGTTCGTCGGTCTTCGCGTCAGCGATCATCTTGACGAAACCATCCGCCTTGTTGATGCCGAGCGCGCGGCCGTTGGCCATGAACGGGAACTGGCCCGTCTTGATCTCGCGGCCTTCGGCCTTCAGCGCCTGTTCCGTCTTGCCGACCCATGCGATTTCCGGCTCGGTGTAGATCACCCACGGAATGCAGTTGTAGTCGATATGCGGCTTCTGACCGTCGATGATTTCAGCGACCAGCACGCCTTCGTCTTCCGCCTTGTGCGCGAGCATCGGGCCACGCACCACGTCGCCGATCGCGTACACGTTCGGCACGGCCGTTGCGCAGTGGTCGTCCACGTCGATGAAGCCGCGTTCGTTGGCCTTCAGGCCGATCGCTTCGAGGCCGAGGTTGTCGGTGTTCGGCACGCGGCCGATCGACACGATCAGGCGGTCCGCTTCCAGCTTCTGCGCGTTGCCGTCCTTGTCCGTGTAGTTCAGCGTGACGCTGTTGTCGGTCGTCGTCACTTCGCCGACCTTCACGCCCACGTGAATATCCAGACCCTGCTTCTTGAACTGCTTGGCCGCTTCCTTCGCCAGCGCCTGGTCAGCCGCGCCGAGGAATTCCGGCAGCGCCTCGAGCACCGTGACTTCAGCACCGAGACGACGCCACACCGAGCCCAGTTCCAGACCGATCACGCCGGCGCCGATCACGGCCAGCTTCTTCGGCACGGAGTCGAAGCTCAACGCGCCTTCGTTGTCGGCAACGATCTTGTTGTCGACCGGGATGTTCGGCAGGTGACGCGCCTTCGAACCCGTGGCGATGATCACGTTCTTCGCCGTGACCACTTCGGTTTCGCCTTCGCCGCTCACCTCGATCTGCACGCCGGCGTCCGTCTTGCCGGTGAACTTGCCATGACCCTTCAGCCATGTGATCTTGTTCTTGCGGAACAGGAATTCGATACCCTTCGTCATCTTCTCGACGATGCCTTCCTTGCGGGCCAGCATCTTCGCAATGTCGACCGACACGTTTTCCACGCTGATGCCGTGGTCGGCCAGGTGATGCGACGCGTTTTCGAACTCTTCCGACGACGCGAGCAGCGCCTTCGACGGAATGCAACCCACGTTCAGGCAGGTGCCGCCGAGCTTCAGCGCGCCGGCCGGGTTCTTCCACTTCTCGATACAGGCCACGCTCTTGCCGAGCTGCGCAGCGCGGATGGCTGCGATGTAGCCGCCGGGACCGGCACCGATCACGACGACGTCAAATTCTTTGGACATGACAATCCTTTTGATGACGGAGCAACGCGCAGCCACGCTTCGCGGCGCGCGTCGTTCCAGTACTACGGAGTGCTAGATGCTTGCGGCTTGCTTTATATGGCGCCGGCTCGTGCGATCACAAGCCGGCGCCTTTGCCGTACCGACGCTTACAGGTCGAGCAGCAGGCGTGCCGGATCTTCCAGCGCGTCCTTCATGGCAACCAGCGACAGCACCGCTTCGCGACCGTCGATGATCCGGTGGTCGTACGACAGCGCCAGGTAGTTCATCGGGCGGATCACGATCTGGCCGTTTTCGACCACTGCGCGTTCCTTGGTGGCGTGCACGCCCAGAATCGCGGATTGCGGCGGGTTGATAATCGGCGTCGACAGCATCGAGCCGAACACACCGCCGTTCGAGATCGAGAACGTGCCACCCGTCATTTCTTCGATCGACAGCTTGCCGTCCTTGGCCTTCTGGCCGAATTCAGCAATCTTCTTTTCGATGTCGGCGAGGCTCAGCTGATCGGCATTGCGCAGGATCGGCACCACCAGGCCACGCGGCGAACCGACCGCGATACCGATGTCGAAGTAGCCGTGATAGACGATGTCGTTACCGTCGATCGACGCGTTCACCAGCGGGAACTTCTTCAGCGCGTGAACCGCCGCCTTGACGAAGAACGACATGAAGCCGAGCTTCACGCCATGTTCCTTCTCGAACTTGTCCTTGTACTTGTTGCGCAGGTCCATCACCGGCGCCATGTTCACTTCGTTGAACGTCGTGAGGATGGCGTTGGTTTGCTGCGACTCGAGCAGACGCTCGGCGATACGCGC
>Ga0116227_10005342_pt1 | contig 27128 bp, 20 predicted proteins | sample S1TSphgellanicum_FD_89693 | JGI IMG/M metagenome (GOLD analysis project Ga0116227, IMG submission 89693) | Host-associated microbial communities from peat moss isolated from Minnesota, USA - S1T2_Fb - Sphagnum magellanicum MG | ecosystem: Host-associated > Plants > Peat moss > Unclassified...
GATAGTCGACTAGACTACCGAGCAACAGTCATAATAGACTAGACTACAGAGCAACGGTCATAATCGACTAGACTACCGAGCAACGGTCATAATCGACTATTACTCAGTTGTAGTCGGGTCAATAAAAACTCAAACTAAACGTAACTTGCTACTTGTGACATCCAACAACAGCATCTTGTGACATCCAACAACAACACAATGCGAATGGGTCTGCCATCGCTTAGAAGAGGGCTCGCAATGAGTAAATGACAACAGTCTACAGTTGACTAATTCAAGGCCAGAGTAGTCGACTATAATCGACTATGTAGTGAACTATAGTCGACTATCTATCTATGGGCTAGAGGATAGATAGTTACAACTACGACTATATGTAAATAAGGACTGACTACGGGTCCCTGCTTCCAAGTTGAATTGATGAGCAACAATTAGTTCATTGGGTGCATTATGTTCAAGCAAATGGATAGATGAAATGATGACATGATTATATTGAAATGAACGACCAACTGGATCTCCTAGACTTTGATCAAACAAACCCTAAACCCCACCTTGATCAACAAAATAACATTTGTGAACTACCTAAGTTTACATGTTGAGCAACTAATTCCTTAGGCTCATTGGGTTGAAGCAAACAACCATAATAGATGAACATGACCTCATTAGGAAAGCAAGCTCCAACAAGTAATAGAAGTAAAAAACTTTATAGATTCCAATTCAATCAAATTATGAAATGTGCATAACACAAATTAAACCAACAACTTTAATGAAGAAGAAGAAAAATCTATATTTGCATTTGATTCCACATTTTCAAAGGATTCAAATGTATCATACCATTCCAAAAAATCTTGTAAGTAATCTATTTCAATTTGAAGTCGTTCATAAAAAGAATGTCTCTTGAGACCATGCATGGGTACAAATTTATGGTAGGCTTGAATATTGATTTTGATAGATTCCAAAACATTCCACGTAATTATTTCCCCCATTGCCTTACATCACCCTTTGTTTACTCAAAGAAGACACCAAAACATGGTCATGGGTAAGCATGGAAAAATGTATGTAACCACAACGTTGTCTATGAGTGGTGGTAGAAGATGGCAAACATCATAAAAAATTGGTGTGATGAACAATTGTTGGAAGTTTTGAAAACCAGGAGTGGAAGAATTTGGAACCTTAGGATGGAAACCAAGTTTCAAAGATTGCATTAAAAGGGATGCAATCACAAATGTGATTAATTTACAAAGCTTGTAGTAAAATATAGAAAAAGACTAATAATCCAAGAGGAGTGCTTCCCATAAAGTTAGGTCATGGTCTAAAACGTTGAAAAAAACATTTTCACCTTCCCACGATTTGGAAATGAGGACCATTTGGTTAGGAGTAAGAAGAAAGAAGTTTAGGTATAGAAATCTTATGCGAAGCTCCATGTTATAGTTTTAAAGGTCGTTGTTGAAGCTCCTTATTGTCAAAGTTGTAGCTTTTGTTAAAGTTCCTTGTTGACAAAGTTATAACTCATTGTTAGAACCACAAACCATGATGCTAAAGGCTCACCGCCAAGACCACAACACCTATGAAACTCAAAGTTCATAAATTGCTCAAAGCTCAAAGTAGACCTTTTTTTGTAGATTGCTTTTGTTTTAGACCTTTTTTACAAACTACTTGCACTCTAAACCTTCGGCGCAAATTGATTTTGTTTCAAACCTTCTTCACAAATTGGTTGGGCTTTGGACCTTCCTTGCAAAACACATTTGTTTCATTCACACTTGCATCGTAAAAAAAACCATGGGATATAAGAGGAAACTCCTTTGATCTTGAGTTAAAGAGTAATTTTGAGTTTACTCTTGTCTTTTTTGTCTTCAAGAAGTGCATGTTGTGCCTTTTTGTGTTTGTCATCTCTTTTGCCTAAACTTAATACTAAAACCTTGCATTTTCTAACTTTACAAATAGTTCTATCTTGAAACACATTTATTTTACACAGATGTTGTGAAAGTGCCCAAGTTGACCCCATAGTATGCTTTTTGACCTGAACATCCTTATCTTCTACGTATGCAATCATTTGATAAGTTTGGAATGATGGTTTGAACTACATTTTTGCTTCTTGGAACCCTATTTCTCTCCTAAGTACCCTTGTTCGTCAACACTTTGTGTACAAGATAGAAAGATTGCTTAGCTCTTGAATTATTATCATAAGTATCACCTTAACAATGAATCAAGGCTTTGGAACCGTAATTGTGGTTGTAAGTAAGTGCACAAGGTAGGGTTTTCTTTTTTGAGAGGATTTGGGGGAAGAGGGCGACAAATTTTGTGGATGAAAATGTTCATGATTTTGAGGCACCTAGATCATCGACGACGACGGCAAACAGAAAGTGTTGTACGGAAATCATCCAGTCTCTGTTGTGTTGTCGACAACTGCTTCGCTTCTCCTGCGGGTGACGAGATCCGTCGGCAAACGAGCGTTTAGGATCTTCTTTCCACGATGTCGACGGTGATTCGCCTCTTCAGCAGGGACGAGACCCCGTCCGCAAACGAGCGTTTACTTTCTTCTTCGTCCTCTTCATCTTCTTTTTTTTCCCTTGGGAATGGAGTTCAGCTCATAGAACGGGAAGGGGATCATAGAACTCATTGACATCATCGTTCTGCAGCAGCAGCAGCAGCAGCAGCAGCATCTCTTGCTCTTGCTTGCTGTTCGCTTTTGTTTCACTGGTAGCTGTTAGATTGTGCGGAAGGGGAAGAGGAGGAACAACAAGATGGGCATAACACGCAAGTTGGAGGTGAAAACGCCAGTGCCGGTGGATATTGACATCGCTAATTCCGTGGAGCCTTTGCCGATTTCCGTTATCGCAGAGGAGCTCGGCTTGCAATCTCAGGAAATCGAATTCTACGGCAACCGTAAGGCCAAGGTTCAGAAGAAGCATCGCATCCTCATCATCCCCCACCCCTCTCCTGCTGTTCCTCTTGAGAGTGCAATTTTGCTTGAAGAATGTCGTTCGTCAGGGGCGTATCGTTGTTTTTTGGCTAGCGCTTGAAACCCCCAGCCTTCTAGCTTCGTTTATGGATCTGGTACCTAGGATGAAGATCCCTGCCTGGCATCAAACATGTTGCCGTTGTTGGTGTGTCTCCTTTGGAGCAAGGTACAAGAGTCTGTTGTCACTACAGCATAAGCTTGCTTGTCCTAGGTCAATGGCACTCTTCTTTTAGGAGCATTTGATATTTTTTCCTTCTTTGTTGTTGTTGTTCTTTGGGAGAAGAAGATGAGTTTTTTATGGTGGTGGACTTGGCATTTGTTTGTCTCCAGAATTTTCCTAAATTTCCATAGCTTGTTTGTGGTTTTTGTCATTTGTTTGCACACAAATGAGTGACCACAGATGGCATGGCATGGCAATGGATGCAGGTGCTTCTCTCTGTCAAGGATCGGCTGAAAGATTCACCTGATGGATACTATGTGGTTGTGGGAGGAATCACACCAACTCCATTAGGCGAGGGAAAGTCCACCACGACTGTTGGTTTGTGTCAGGCACTTGGAGCTCACCTTGGGAAGAAGGTATGATGGTCCTTGCAATCAAGCTTTGTTTTTGCATTTGCAATGTACAAATTGTTGCACTCATGAAGGTGTTGCTGTTGCTTTCTATTACACACATGCTGCTGGAATTTGATCAACATGAGAGATTGGTTTTGGAGTTGTTGGAGATAGAGTAGAACTTGGATTGCCATTGAGAGTGTGATTGCCAAATTGTGCAGGTGGTGACTTGCCTACGGCAACCAAGTCAAGGCCCCACCTTTGGAATCAAAGGAGGAGCAGCAGGAGGTGGTTATAGCCAGGTTATTCCAATGGACGAATTCAACTTGCATATGACCGGTGATATCCATGCTATCACTGCAGCAAACAATCTGCTTGCAGCAGCAATTGATGCCCGGAATTTTCATGAATCTACACAGTCAGACAAAGCTCTGTTCAATAGGTTATGCCCTGCAGACAAAGATAAGAATCGAGTTTTTGCCAAGGCAATGGAAAAGCGATTGAAGAAACTTGGGATTGAGAAAACGAATCCCAACGACCTGACTCCAGAGGAGGTGAACCGTTTCAGTCGTCTAGACATGGATCCAGCTAAAATCACTTGGAAGCGAGTGCTGGATGTGAATGACCGTTTCCTTCGGAAAATCACTGTTGGACAGGGTCCAGAGGAGAAGGGAATGACAAGGGAGACAGGATTTGACATTGCAGTGGCGAGTGAGATTATGGCGGTGCTGGCACTTACTACCTCCCTGAGGGACATGAGGGAGAGGCTAGGCAACATGGTTGTTGCCACCAGTCGAGGAGGAGATGCGGTGACAGCAGATGACTTGTGTGTTGGAGGGGCACTCACTGTGCTCATGAAGGATGCAATCAATCCCACTTTGATGCAGACATTGGAAGGCACACCTGTGCTTGTGCATGCTGGGCCATTTGCAAACATTGCCCATGGGAACTCATCAATTGTTGCAGACCAAATTGCACTGAAGCTAGTTGGCCCTGGTGGATTTGTGGTTACAGAGGCAGGGTTTGGTGCTGATATTGGCACAGAAAAGTTCATGAATATAAAGTGTAGGTACAGTGGGCTGAAGCCCCAATGTGCAGTAATTGTTGCCACAGTGAGAGCTCTGAAAATGCATGGTGGGGGCCCAGAGGTTGTTGCTGGGAGGCCTCTTGACCATGCCTACAAAACAGAGAATTTGGAACTGCTGAGGAAAGGATGTGTAAACATGGCAAAGCATATTGAGAACACCACGCTGTATGGTGTCAATGTGGTTGTTGCTGTCAATGCTTTTGCCACTGACACTGCAGATGAGCTTGCAGCAGTGAAGGAGGCAGCTATAGCTTCTGGGGCATTTGATGCTGTTGTCTGCACCCATTTTGCACATGGAGGTGCTGGAGCAGTAAGTTTCTGTCTGCTGACAATTGGGATCTATCCTTCTGTCAGCTTACAAGTGATGACCATTGGGGCATGCCTTTGCTAGGTTAGCAATCTCCAGGCAGGAAAAAATGGTTTGGATCGCCTGCAAGAAAAATGGAATGGATTCCATTTGCATAACAAATGTCTGAGATATCTGATGCAGTTGCCATTTTCAGAGTGTGTGTGAAGTCTTTCTTCTGAATTTGTGTGTGCAGGCTGATCTGGGTATCGCAGTGCAGAAGGCATGTGAGCAGCAGAATGGGGTCTTCAAGTTTTTGTACCCACTTGACCTTGGAATCAAGGAAAAGATAGGGATGATTGCAAAATCATATGGTGCCGATGGGGTTGAATACTCACTTGAGGTGGGTCCCCTCATGCATTTTCACCCTTAATGGTTTCTCCATCTGTGCGTGTAGTTATTGAAAACATTTGAACACATTATTTGTTTTTAGTGCGAGCCACTGCTGTTGAAAGACTTGTGAAATTTTCTGACCATCTGAAGTTTGCAACTGCAGGCAGAAAACCAGATTGAAACATACACAAGGCAAGGTTTTGCTGGTTTGCCTATATGCATGGCAAAGACTCAATATTCCTTCTCTCATAATGCTGCAGCAAAAGGTGTTCCCACGGGATTCATTCTCCCAATTCGAGATGTGAGGGCAAGTGTTGGTGCAGGATTTATCTACCCCCTAGTTGGAACAATGAGCACAATGCCTGGCTTACCAACTCGACCCTGCTTTTTTGACATTGATGTGGATCTGGAAACTGGCATGATCGTGGGCCTGTCATAGTCATGAACACTTGGAACATAAATGCTTGTGTGTTTTATATTCATGATGCTAGTGTTATGTGCCTATCCTAAGCCTATTGAAAGGGCTGGAACTGAAAATGGTGTGGTCATGGAGATCTTGAGCTTAGGCAAAAATGCACTGAACCTAAGTTTCAATGACTCTCTCACCTAGTTGTGGATTTCAATATGCAGCAGCATGCAACTTTAGAGGAGGTCAGAGGGAAGAAACTTTAGTAGATCTTTTTGGAGTTTTTAATGGTTCCAAGCTGCTCTCTGAAGTAGAAACTTGGATGCATGTTTCCCTCAAACCAGAGTGGGTGAGTTGGAGGTGCATTCAAATTTGGTCTTCATCAGGAGGTGTTGACACACAAGTAACATTGTCTATCTTGAAAGTCTGTTGTGAAATAAGTAGGTGCACAAGGTTTGAGCTTCAAGGATCAGTGCATACACTACCCAGGTACTAATATTGAGGTCTGCCTTTCCCTCTCATAATTGTTGTGATTTTCCACATTTCCTGCGGGTGCTTTTTGGCTGTTGTAAATTCTTGGAGTTTTACCTTGGATCTTGGAGGTGCCCTGGATATCATCCAAGGAGGAAGATTACATATATGGGAAGGCTTCCTCCTGGATGATACATAAGCTTGCATGAAGAATATGTATATGGGGAGGAACAAGGAAACCCTTTGAGGGTCTCCCTGGATTTAAGGGCCTGTTCCTAGGGCAATACATAATCTTTGATGAAGATTATATGTAGGCTAATATCTGAGGTGTGGGGGTTGCTCCGAAAATAAGTGTCCACCCTGAGGCTGAGTTGAGGGGGTGCTTATTTCAGACTCCCCGGGCATTAGTCTTTGTAAAGACCTATGAGAATTTTCTTTTCTGTTTTTTTCCTGTGATATCTGTCAGGTATCACAAGAAAAAAAGAGGGTGGGCATTTTAAAAACTGAAATACTCACTCTTGCAGGTGTTTTGATTTTGGATATGGCCGCAAAAATATGCTGTAGAACACATCTTCCAAACACACTACAAAATTTCTCATAGGTCTTTCCGCTGAGGGTAACGCCTGCTCCTGAGGGCCTCCCTGAATATGAGGATGATAGTGCGAGGGCCTAGGCCTGAAGTTATGGTCACCCATGGTAACAAGACCTTCTTCGCCACACTTTTTAGTTTTTACTTGAATGTTGGAGGTCTGATGTGAACTGACAGATCTCTTCAATTGATGAACATTAATGATTGCCCCCTGAGGGAAGGTGCTTTCAAATTCAAAGAAAATAACCTTGCAGTGCGATCTGTGGCTGAAAAACAGGGCATGATCTGTGAAAAAATGCCTTGCACTTTTAGCATTTTTTCAGACACAATGAATTGTGCGATTTGCACCTGGTATGCTCTCTTTGGGGGTGGAACGACATCCATGTGTCACCATGTATTTGATATGAGTTTGGAGTTTAAGGAGTAAACAATAAACTGCACTCCTGGAAGAGAGAGAGAGAGAGAGAGGAGAACAATCACTTCATGTATTCTATATACACACTATCTGATATTTTATATAGTATGTAATATGCCGAGCCTTGAGAATAAAGATCAAAGCTAAGTAGTGATGCAAATCCAGGATGATGGGATTCTCACCATTCTGAGCAACTCAATCTGATTCTCCTCATTCATTCGGAGCAAATGAAACCACTGAAGCCCACACAAAAGAAAATCCAGTCAATAGGTAGTCCTACAGCGGAGGTGTGTCTTTTGAGAAAGATGGAGAGCTCATCCTAAGCGCCTTATTAATGAAGGTCACCACCCTTGGGGCCTTACCATACACATTAAGGTTTGGGGTGACAGATTATGTCATTTTCTTGATCATATTATATGACATAATCTTCCAATGATGATCATATAGACTGCTAATGGTGACCAAACTGTGTCTTTTGAACATGAATTTTGTGTTAAATGGTTGAATCCACCACCCCAGACCTTAATGTGATGGAATAGCCTCACCCCTTACCCAATGTAATGGGCAGGCCCTTGACCATTCTATTATACATAATACCCTCAATGGGGACCTTTACCCTATACTCAAAAGACCATACTTGCTTCCTAAAACAGAGGCAGAAATGTTTGTGTATCTGGAGGGCACCTTGTCCAAAGTAAATTCTCATAGGCAAAGGGTGAGGCATTTTGCATTTTAATATTTTTTTCTTATGATGCCCAGAGGAAACCCACTGGGTAATGCCCTCAAAGTGAGGTGTTCGGAAAATTAGTCCCCCTTGACTCTGCCTTGGGCAAATGCTTATTTGGGGTACACCCTGGGGAGAGCCAAGGGGCACTTATTTAAGGAATGCCATGCTTCTCATATGTTATCCTACACTTTTCCAAGAAGCCTTTTGGATAACTGAATCGGTGAATGGGGCAGTCATAACCTATGGTGCTTTCTGCCATTGAATCTGCCAATAGGGCAGATTCTGCTTCCTAGGGAGTCAGAGTGTGTTGAGATGGACCTATTATTCCAACCTTGTATTTTATTTTGGGCCTATTGCTCATTTCTCAAGATTAGAAGCTGGAAAAAAGAAGTTTTGTTTTGTGCAGTGATGCAGGATTTTCATATCCATGCATGGCATCTTGCAACAAGGTTGGAATATATTTTTCTTCTACCTTAGTCTTTTTTCTAGCCTTAAAACTTGGGGAGCAAGAAGCATGTGTGATGTGAAGAGAAGCAGGAGGCAGCATGCATACATGGGGCCACATCATCTCTGGGAATGTGCCAGGTGCTGAATAATTTCTTCAACATGTATGGGATTATTGATTTCTTTATTCCTTCTAAGGGCATCTCTGGGAGTGCTATGTAATATTTATCACACTCAAATTTAGTGTTAAACTAGTGTGGCCTGTGCTGTTGGTCCAAGTGTTACCACGTCCTCAACTGATTTTTCCTTCCAAAACCTGGTTTTCTGGATTTTGTTTGAATTTTCAGTGGCAGAAATCACTTAAAAATCAATATCTCCCACATTCGGAATCCAAATCTTACCAAATAAATTCCATTAAATCCTGCTCATCAAGATGTTTCCAACAACACCAAAGGCACTTTCCAATTCCTCCGAAATTTTCAGCTACGATTTTTAATTCAACTTTCAGTCAAGAAATCATTCAATATTCAAGAACTTTTGCACTGCAAGTCCAAACATCATGGAACCAAGCCCATGCACCCCTCCTCATCGAGAGCTTTCCAAAGACACCAAGTACAAGATCTGAAGCATTCTGGTTCGGTGCATCTCATAATTACAAAACAAAACAAACTACCTTCCTTCATAGATAGATGTTTGTTTTGCCTCAGCCATAAATAGTAAATATTAAAAGAAAGTAATGACAACACATTTACGTGCCACATGTGAGCCAATCAATGTAGTTGACTGATCAGTAGCAATCTAGGTGTGGCCAATCACTGCAGCCAACGAACCAAAAGTGATGATGTTCTTTGTCTTGGTCTTCTGAAATCCGCGTCATTTGGAGCAAAGTTTTGACAAGCATCCGAGCAAACCCAAATTTGCACCATTGTGGTGCTAACTTCATCCAAATTTTGACATGCCAATTATTTTCCTACTGCCAGTGGAGATTGGTCTTTTATCAGTGATATTTTTCTCAATATTTCTAGTGTTGGGTCATTGCTAGCATCCCAAGACGGACTTAGCACTAAATGATGACAGGTTTTTAGAACCTGTCTAAATAATTTAAAAAAAACATAGGTTAAAAAAAAATGCAACTAAACTAAAACCAGAGTCCAAATGTGGTGAATTTTTTTCAATTTTTTTTGAAAATTGATGGTTTTTAAAAAGAAAAAAAAGGGAGAATTGTGACAGAAAATTCACTCTTATTTTTATATCTTGCATTTTGTGACGAAATCTCTCAACACAAAAAGAACACTGGGTCTAACATGGGAACAGAAATACAAACACCCGTAATAAAGGGGTTTTCTTCTATATCCAATATTATCCACACAATGGACTTGGGAGCCAAAAGAGGGAGGAGCTGTGGGTTTCCACTTTGCACGACCATGGCCCCACCTCAGGTCCCACACACTTTGCTCTAAACTGCAGGCAGCTGGAGTGTTCTGTTCATGCTCACCAATCACTTTCACAAGATTAGACCTATTGTTGTCCCACTCGAGTAGTGTGGCAATTTCTTGAGTGTAGAGTGTTTGATTGTTAAGGCTCCAGACTCCATAGGTCTGTGTGCTAGATGGTTTTAGAAACATGAAATAAAAGAACATAAAAAAAGATCATTCCTGTTTAAAACGAGAATTTTGCACGAGCAAAATGCACTGGAGAAAAGAGAGATTCCAAAGTAAGTACTGTTGGGCCAAAGCCCCCCAGTTGAAATTCACAACAACCTATCATCTAGATTGTATATGCTTACAATTGCTTTGCTAGATGGTTTTAGAAACATGAAATAGAACAACATAAAAAAAAAGATCATACGTGTTATAAACACGAGATTTGCATGAGGAAAATGCATAGGAAAAAATGGGGACTCCAAAGTACGGTTGATCCAAAGCCAAAGCTCCAGGATTGAAGTTCACAACAACCCAGCATCTGCATGTACAGAATTGGTTGAACATGAACCTATCACTTCAGGGAGTACAGCTACCTTACGATGAAGTCAAATGGCCTGAAATGGTCACGACTCGTGCCTTCTCACAAAAAATTTAAAATTTGGATTGGGGACTGGTGTTGCCTGTGCTGTTTGCCCAAGTGTGAAGTCATCAACCAACTAATTGAATTAAAACTTTACATTTTTTTATTGAATTTCCAATGACAAAGATTACTCAAAATTCAATATTTCTTGCACTTTGTATGTACAAATTTTGAGATTAGCTCCATAAAGTCCTACTCATTGAACAATTTTCAAAAATGTTGTGAATTAAAAAATTGAAAATAAATAATTTTCAATGATAAAAATCACTCTAAATACAATATATCTTGCAATTTAGGTCTAAAATTTGTAAAATCACCTCCATAAAATCGGCCTCTTTGAGCACTTTGCAACAATAACAAAAGCCCGTACTAGTTTCCCATAAATTTTAAAATTTTGATTTCATTGAATTTTCAACAAAAAAATTGTTGAATATTCAATAAATCTTCCACTATAGATCTAATTAATATGAAAGTACCTAGTGCACACAGACCCATAGAGGGGTACCAAAAGTGTGGCACGTGGTGCTATAAGTTCGGAGATCTCAACACAACAAACCAAACAAACAACCTATGTTCCTTAATGAATAGAAATGTTAATATTTTATAACAAAACTTGCGAAAAAAAAGGCTTACCATCCAAAAAGAATAGCCATGTGATACAACTAGCTCAGATTTTTGGAATCAAAACAAGAACCAAAACCTGATTTTATTTTCTTAAAGAATTGGACTCAAAACCAGGTTCTCGATTCTATTTAGGTGTGAAATTGGAACTGGTATTTCTGAAAAACAAAAAAAGTTTTTTAAAAATGTACCCAGAATCAAGGGTTAGCAAACAGTTAACCATGAGTTTCAATCTGGGTTTGAAAGAACTGGATTGTAATGAGTCCTGACTTTGAGAATCAAAACTGGAACTGGAACTAGGATTTTGTTTTTGAAGAACTGGATTCTTGATTTCATTTTTGTGTGCAACTGGAACTGAAACTGAAACCAAGATAGTTCTAATTTTTTTTTCTTTAGAACTGGAACAAGAGGTTCTTCACAAAAGTAAAGAACCATCCAACATGGGTTTAGAGTTTAGACACTGAAAATTGCAATTGCTGGGCCGCACTGTGTTCCCAACAGAAAACTTGTTTTCTCTCTGAATCTTTCTTGTACCATGCAATGAGCCCGGTATGGCTCATTCCCATTCCACCTAGAAACATGGTGAACCCAATTGGGAGTGGGGGAGGGCGGGGGTGCGAGGGTTACTAGAAATTGCACCAAACCCTTGCTGAGTATCAAAGTTGATAACTGTGGCTATGAAAAATCAAATGCTTGATTTTGATATATAAATGTGATTATCAAAAATCAAATACTCGGTTATTAGATATAACTCCAGTTCTCAATTTTTTTTGATAAAACATCCCCCCTAAAACCATCCAGGTGTTTGCTGGTTCTTTCATGAAACTTGATAATTCTTTGAAGTTTTTGAAATGCCTGGAACTGGTGGTTCTTTGAATCTGATTTCATCCAAATACCCAAACCCAGCTGTCTTTGATTCTGAAAATTTTCAAATACCCGGAGGCGAGGGTATTACAAAAATCAAATGTCCCACCCCACACTGGAAAAAAAACCTAAAGAGGTGCTTGAATAGGTCACCAAACCCTGGTTACCTTCTGGCAACTGACAAGATTCTGAGAAAATTATGGTCTAGAAATCAATTAAAATAAAGATGTCAACTGTGTCGGAAGTTGATTTAGCCAAATTTGGCTATTAGAAATATGAAAGGAAAAAAATCCTTATGTATTTTTTGTCTCCTACTTGAATCATGACTAGAAATCTGGCAAAGTTTAAAGATTATTTCGAATTTAATTTCAAAATTTGATGGTTTTTTCCTTAATAAATCATTGAATTAGTGACAAAAAAATCAAAAAATTCACAACAGTGCCAAATTTGGCACAAATAAAAATGGTTGCCAAGAACGATCATTGACACCATTTAAATAGGACCAAAATTCAGTCAGGGGTTCATCATTGACACCTTTAGTTAGGACCCACTTTTCAACCAAGGTTGCATAGTTTTACACCCCCTCCCTTCTTTAAACCAAGTCTTCAAGGTGTTCTAAGGCATGAATACAACAAAAGAGCTGGCTGGGATAAGGGTTGCAATTGTTTGATACATCAAGTTCCCAAGTCCCTCTATCATATGCTTTTATTTTCTCCCCTCTAGGAACAATTTCTTTTGATAAAATGAAGCTTTGTTAGGCTATCCAGCTTCCTAATATTCTTTTGTAATCACAAAGCAATTGGTATTACTGGAAAGATAACTGTCAGCCCATGTGATGCACCTTACAAAACAAATGAATACATTTGTGTGCTATGATATGGATATGGCTATTTCCTCTTCCATTGGTCACAATGTCATCGTGCTACATCTTGCATGGTCGTAAAGCACTCTGAGAAATTTCCTAATGTAGGGGGGTGGGCAGCTTATATTCATGAATATCATTACTAGACAAAGATGAGGGATATTACAAGTAGTTGTAAACATAAACACAACTACACCTAAGTTCACTCTTATGGAGTAGGCATAAAGAACCCCTCCCCTTTGAAATTTCGAACACTTTGGATCTTTGCATGTTTTGGTTCATGATAGTCTTTGCCTTGTGCTTTATCATAGCTAAAGCCTGTGCATATGGGGTGCTCCGGAAATGCAAGGCCAGACTCAGCTATCACCTCATCCTATGTCACTTATTTTGAAAATTCTCTCAGCCTAGGGTTTTACTTTACACTTTTAAGTGGTCTTTGATGGCAGGGTTTTTTCCTATTTAAAGAAAAAAAACTATGGAAAAAATGAGATTTTTTTGGCAACATGTGGATTAAAAATATTTCTCCAGTGCCTATACAATGTATTTGGCCAAAAAATTCCCACTTTTGCCCATTCTCCTGTGCTTATCATTACCAAAGTGAAGGCCTCCTTTGGGTATCTCCATACATAGACCGAGGTATCCTTTTGGTATATCTATATCCTAGATCCTAAACCCATTTTTCTTTTTATTCAGTTGCTTTGGCACAAATGAAAACACACTTCATTCATTGCAAGGAAAGAAAGAAACAAGCCCCACAACTAGAGAGACAATTGCCCAACACACGAAAGGGCAGAAGATGCAAGCTTTACCATCTCATGACATCTTCTTTCAGTGACACACACACAACATGGTCTCACTTTGAGCTCATTGTGGGCACACAAGTCACAATGAGCTCCCCCATTTCCTATAATAAAAACAATCAAGTACATTTGTGTGAGCTTCGCGCATTGCCTTGTTTTTGAAGGTCCCAAATCATTCAATCCTTGTGTATTTAAATAGCCCTTTGCAAATTATTGGTTTGGCTTACAAAATAATTGGTTTGGCTTAGTGGATTCCATGAACATATATGAACTAGTTCATTAGTTAGTTATAGTTAGCCCTTTTTTTCTTTTCTTCTTCCAAATTTCTTGGTGTAGTTGAGGTGTGACAACCATGCATAAGAAGATTTAGCCAAATTGGGCTAGAAATGAAAGTAAAAACATTTAAACATCCTTTGAAGAATTGATGGGTACCTAGTGGAAGAAATACAGAAATATGGTGGGTTCCAAATTTTTCGTTTCTTGAATTTTTCAACTTGCAAAATATTCTCATAATGTCTAAAATTATGAACTAACACCTCTCTCTTCTTCTTCTTTTATTTTATTTTCTTTATCCCAGGGGTTGGTGGTGCATCAGATTCAACTACATTGTTGGTAGGAAATTATCATTTGATTCCAATTTACAAAAGCATCTTAATTATTTCTGATTTGCTGTGCAGTTAAGTCCCTCTGGTTTTAACCAAGGGTCAGCCAACTACAGTAAGGGGCAAAGTTGATGCTAACCCAGAGACAATTTTTAAGAAGGAAAAAAAAGAAAAAGAAAGAGAAAAGTAACCTCGCTCTCCAGAACCTAAACTTAACCTAAACTTCAAAGAAGCTACAAAAACGAAGAGAATGAAAAAGAAAAGAAAAGAAAAGAAAAGTGCAAGATCTCTTTTTCCATGAAACAAGAGAGATTGTGGCCCTTTTAAAAATAAGAAACTCGTGTGGGGGTTGGGAGGACTGGAGAGCCCCACTGGATTTACCGCCGGAAATCCTGCTCATATAGTTTACCACCAAGTGGCCCATGGCGTTAAGGGCTTTTACCCCCGTGGCAAGTTCAAAGTTCAAACCAGTGTTGTACGATAATTTGAATTTCTAAAGATTCACGGGTTTTGGGTCTTTGAAATAAATTCAGAACCATAGAACTGTTGGTCCTAGTTACATATTTCAAAAACCTTCCAAAAAAAAAGAAAAAAAAAGCTTGTGATTTTTCTGAAATAATAGGTAAAGTATTGATGAGTACCTATATGTTGGGTTATTTGATTTTTTCAAAAAAGTGAGAATTGCATTATGGAATGCCGAAACTGTGTCTTTGATTTTGTGAGAATCACAATTATGAATGCTAAAGAGTGCCCGGATAACCATCAAGGGGTTTTAATAACCACTCAACACTAGTTCAAACCTGCAACATAATAATAAACACCCATTGAGCACTTGATGAGAACATGAGAGAACAATTTTGAATACATTTGGGAACACCAAATTCCAAAAAAGCCCCATCCCCACCCACCTCACTTCCCCCCACCCCTACCCACCCTCACCCCAACCTGGGCCCCCCCCAAACGGCAAAAAGTGAGCCTCTGGAGTGCATGTTGCCTCACCTCATTGGCTACGAAGGATTTCTGTTTCTAATTCTGTTACTCACAATTTGTGGACTAATGGCGTGGCCATGAATTGTGCGGAAATAGGTCTGCTCCCTCGTAGCTGGGGCCAACAAGGAGCTGCAAACAGATAACCTTACAAATGGCTGAGATGACTCCAACCACCAATCCGGATGGCCCCAGTGTCAGCCAAAATCCAGCTATCGCCCATACTTTTTATTCTTCATACACTTGTGGTGGTCTCTTTTTCATTACTATAATAATAAACTTCAGTGACAAGGATATGTGCAAAAGTGTAGGTAAATGCCCTTTGTCGCAACATGTCACTGACCCCATTTCTAGGCCCTTATGAATGTAGGCTAAGGCTTGGCGGGGGGTTCCTAAATGAATCGCCATGGCTCATTTTAAGGTAATAGTGTCCCCTCCGGACAGCCTGGGTCCTGGGGACGTCAATACCCATCCGAGTGCCTTAGCTGGCCATAATGAATAGTATATAAGTTATTTCCAATTAAAGAAATTGACAATATAAGTTGTGTGTGTGTGTGTGTGTGTGTGTGTTTGTTTTTGTTTTTTGTTTTTTTGATGTTGCTCAAGTGGCGATCATCCATAAGTATATTTCATCACATTTGGCAATATTCAAAATATGAAAGTAAAAAATCTTAAGCACTCTTTCATATTATAGGCAATTGTGACAATTTTGGCATATTTTTAAATAGACTACTATTTTTTTAAAAAATTTATGAAAAGGGGAATTTGTGACAGAAATTTCTTTTTTCAATTTTTATTTTGCAAAATGGTGAAAATTCACCCACACAAATATTCATTGCTGGTTTGGCCTTGCCCCAGATGTGAACCTTTAGGGGTGTAGTGAGATCCCTCACAACGTTAACCCTATTCCTCCCTCAAGATCCTAATGTCAGAGGACCTCAAGTCTTGAACCGTGACATGGTGATTATAAGCTTCATGGGCGCCAGGGGGGAGCCGGTGGGGTTCGTCAGGGAAATATAGGACCTTAAGAAGGACCCTAAGAAGGGACATTGAGCCTAGTTCCTTCCGCGCTGGACCGACGGTTGTTCTATTACAGGGTACTATTCTGTAGGTAGCGGAAAGAGGGTGGTAGGTCTATCCCCTCGACACTACCTACCCACCACTGCTGTCGCACTCCGCTGCAGCTCTCCTCCTCCTCTCCCTTCGTGTTATACTCTCGGCTGCTTCTTCCTCTCGCGCTCTGTTGCATCCGCAGTCTGCTGTGTACTGTTCTTGCGGGCAATCGTCCGCAACATTGGCAACAGATTTTGCATCGGCGTTGAGAAGAAGAATCTAGGAGGCCGTGACGCGCAATCGCAAGGTTTTTATTCGACGCGATTCCGCTCGTATTTTGATTCATAACGTGATTTTCTTTGCTGGGAGTAGAACTAAGTAGGTAGCGGAAGGTTCGCGGTTGTTGTCATATTTGGCATCGAGATTTGTTGAGAAATAGCTGTCAGGTTTTTGTTCTACTAGTGGCGGAGCTTTGGTTTTGGTTCTGTTACAAGTGCGAGAGGTTTCTGGTGCCATCCGAAGCTGTGGACGGGGTTTGAGAGAGTCTGTTTTTAGTCGGGATTTGTTCTTGTAGTGGGAAGTCTTGGGGGAGTTATGCAGTGTGTGTCAATCAAAGCAGGAGCTTCTGCTCCGGCGGCTCTGCGTCTTCATGAAGGCGTTGCTGCTTCCAGTGCAGCGTCAGAGCTGCAGCTGATGAGAAGTAGTTTTTTCGGTGCTGCACGTCGGAAGATTATACTTGTGTCGTCGTCGCGGAAATGTGACGGCGCGCGGCCGGGAGTGAATCCGGCCAGGGGCAAGACAAATGCATCGATGACCAAAGCGCAGTACGAGAGCGGCGTGGCGACGGAGGATCCGCTTGATCATCAACGTTCAACTTTCTCATCATCGGAGCAGAAGGTGCAGGAAGTAGTGGCTAAGCAGGCAGCTATGGTGGACGAGCTCCGGTCTAGGCGGAGACGTTCCGCCGCAGTGCAAGACGTGAGGCCTGACTTGATCCCCGTCAGCTCACAGGAGTTGCTTGAAGAAGCATACGTCCGATGCGGAGAAGTGTGCGCGGAATATGCTAAAACCTTCTACCTCGGTACTGTGCACATCTTCTCTCTCTCTCTCTCCCTCTTTCTTCATCTCCGTCGCTCACATGCCTTCGTTACTAGTCTCTCAGCTTGTGGTTCTGCACTAGTCGCCGAGACCTTTCTGTACACACAATTTCTTCACTCCGTCTAGCACATCTGCACTAGCCATTTTCCCTTGCAATATTATCTAATCCCTAAGTTAGCTGGAAGCTGAATAAGGCTCCCTGCAGACTCTGCACAGAACAGAATCAATTCAGGAGAAATTAGAGCATGTCACAGATGTGTATGTGTTCCCCTAAGTAAAGCCATAGGTGCTAGAGCATGCCAATTTGTTACAAAGTTGATACGGTCCTGGTATCTAGCTAGTTAGGAATGTGATTCTTCATTCCTGTGAACTCTTTCATACATGAGTGAAAACAGAGCCTCACAGATAAGAACCACCAATTGAAGAAAGCAGAAGGAACAGGACAATTTAGGAGTTTGGTTTAGGAAATGATTAAAGCAGGCTTCTGAGTTGAAGCTTTTGAAGGCAATACTTTGATGCTGGAACTGGTTCAACTGTGTGGATCATCATCAATAGGCCTTTGATCATAAATACCTTTTTCCATTTGATTGACATGCCATAATATGTGCTTGACTGTGCCAGGAACAAAACTCATGACTCCTGAGAGACAACGAGCTATTTGGGCTATTTATGGTATGTATGTGCTCCATCTTTGGCCTGCATGACTGTCCCTAACAAAATTCGGAATCAGCTGTGATGCTTTAAGTGTCTGATGTGACATCATACTTGCAAGCTAGTGACCAACAGTGTCCTTTCCATCCAGCTGCAACATTCTCAGTTGCACAAGTACACGTTCAGATCCATTTTGGACTCTGGCAGTTGACATCTGGAGTCTATTTCCATGTGCATTTTACAGTCATTGCCACAGCATTCTTGACAAGAGCAGCTTGAATGGGAAAGAGTGTGGTGTTTGTCAGGGTTTATGTGACTTGTGGTTCAAACATGGAATTGGGATTCAGTGTGGATGGCCTCGTTGCAGTATGGTGCAGGAGAACAGATGAACTTGTGGATGGGCCAAATGCTTCGAGGATCACTCCCACTGCATTGGATAGATGGGAGGACAGACTGGAAGATATTTTCCAAGGCCAACCCTACGATATGCTGGATGCTGCATTGGCTGACACAGTTGCCAGATATCCTGTGGACATCCAGGTAACTTCTCGATTGTGCTTGGCTTCCATTAGAAACCTGAGCTCTACTTCTTTGGCTTAGCACCTGTGCTTGGGAAAGAAAAAATATGACATGTGACAACTGCAACATGGTCTTCACAATTCCGTACTGTAATTTGACTATATGTGGACTGATTCTGTCAGAATTTACACAAACTTGCATTGTTGTTGGAATAATGAACAATAATGTTGGGTGTGATTGTGGAATGCAGCCCTTCAGAGACATGATAGATGGGATGCGCATGGACATGGTGAAGTCTCGTTATGCCAACTTTGATGAGCTCTATCTCTACTGCTATGATGTGGCTGGCACAGTGGGCTTGATGAGTGTGCCTGTCATGGGCATATCCTCAGATTCCAAGGCAACCACTGAGAGTGTGTACAATGCAGCTCTTGTGCTTGGCATTGCTAATCAACTTACCAATATCCTGCGTGATGTTGGAGAAGAGTGCGTCTTCTTCTCTTCTGTCTCCTCCTCAGATAAATCTTGAGCTGTGCCCATTTCTGGTTAGAACATCAGCAAGTTGGGATCAGCCTCCAGGGCCTTCTTGTGAGCAAGTCTTTTAGTGTACAAGTTTCTCCCACAGGTGAAAATTGATGTCAGGTTTAAGAATTCAGAACTACTTCAGGTTTTTTGGAACTCTGTAGGGATTATGTTGTCCAAAGCTCCCATCTAGATTGTCTGATGAAGGAACTTAGCTCTTGAGAAGGACTCTTGTGAAGGGGGGAAAATACTTGGAAGGTTGGCAATCTTGGGACCAGTAATTGATCCATTTGGGAGCAATTGTTTGGCCTGGGAAAAGTATGGTACTTTTGTTGGGGAAGTAGCCAAATGCTCATACCATGGATGTGGTATGCTCAACATGACAGTGGCTATTGGGTTGAGTGCAGTGCAAGACGCAAAAGAATTTACCTGCCTCAGGATGAACTGGCCCAGTTTGGACTATCAGATGAGGACATCTTTGCAGGGCGTGTGACAGAGAAGTGGCGGGCATTCATGAGGGATCAGATAAAGAGAGCTCGAATGTTCTTTGCAGAGGCTGAGAAAGGTGTGATGGAACTGGACAAGGACAGTCGCTGGCCTGTAAGGATTTGTTACTTATACCCCATGGCTATGCAGATGCTTTACCTTTGAAGAAGCCAGTAGTTAGGGTAGTCCTGATCTCAAGATGGTGGAATGCTTCTCCTCATATGCAATCACATATGCTATGCACTCCAAACTTAACATAACTCATCCATGCCATGCCAATCTATCAAGTCTCAGATGAATTTTGTTTTGGTTTTGGTGTTGATGGCAGTAGAGGTGGTGGACAGCACCAAACTTTGCATTTCTAATCTTTTGTTTTGCTCATATGCAGGTCTGGGCATCATTGTTATTGTATCAGCAGATTTTGGATTCCATAGAGGCAAATGATTATGACAATTTCACTAAGAGAGCATATGTGGGCAAGTGGAAGAAGCTTTTGTCTCTGCCTGCTGCATATGCACTTGCTCTAATGCCACCAACATCATCCCCCAAGTTACTGGGCTTCTCATAGAACTCTCTTGTACAGTAAGTTATACTATCAGATGTCACCTGAATTTTGCTTCTGCAATGGTGGGACTTTGTTAGACAACCAGGGTCCAGCACAATTAACAACTCAGAGAGATGGTATCCCTGTTACATTGTAGCAAGTAGAAGATTTTTCTCCCATTCTAACAGGAGGGTTATCGTTCCTGTTCCATTGTAGAAGAATTGTACTCTGTAGTCCTAGTCACTCAGAGCAGACCAGAAGAGGCAAGAGGAGGGCAATCACAAGTGTCACAAAGTTCTGAATAAGTCAGAACACGGAAACTGGAGTGATTACCAGTATGTGCTCCTGGAATAGTACTTGTTTGTACTACTTTATGTTGCCATAAAACTTGGGGCTCATTTGTCTACTCTTCAGATGTGATGATGTCCAGTATTGGATCTATGGAAAACCAAGAAAGGAAAGTTTTCTTACACAGCTCAAGTTGTTTGGTTATGGTAAATCCTTTCCTGTCCAATGCTTTGCTTAGCTTATGTTCTTCTGCTACCTTCCTTTCTTCACTTTTGGTCACTTGAGTGCTAGCCAACATCCCCTTGCTTGCAGATTTTGTACAATCATGTGCCCAGATTATGAGCTGATGATTAAAAACTTATCTAACATCCATTGTCAGGAGCTGATGAAGTGAGTGTGTAGTCATGGCAGCTTGTACAACACTGCTATTCACAATGAAGGTGCTGCTGGTCTGACACTTTGTGAGTCACTCTCATTCATAAAAGGTTGTAGACTGCACCCATTGTTGTGTTTATCTTCAATTTTTTGTCAAAATTTCTCTGCAATTTCATAGATAATTGGGGTGCCCAGCCTAAGGGCATTGATGTAAAAACATTATTCTATCTACTCAGTTACCTAGCACTGGAGTAAAAAATGCAGTGGAGATCTCTTTCAGTTTGCACTTGCTAAGAAGTGGAGTGCATATACTCCTGCATCAAGCCTCCTTTTTCAATTAACTCTGTCCTTTTTCATTGGTTTTGCGAAGTGTGCTCTGAATGAGCTTGCTGACAATGGGTCACAGTGGAAAGCTAAAATGATCTTCACACCAGGTTCTAGAATGCTGAGCAATAGGAAATGTGCTGAGAGGTGTGAGCTTAGATTGTGGTCAGATTGCTCTTGGAGAAAATTATGGACATCTGCTTCGAATGTTGCAACAATCTGTGTCTCCAACATTAGTGAACCACAACAGGAGTCACAGGGGCTGTGCTACCTCCTTTTGTGCTTAGCCTCACAGGCTCTGGAGCCTCACTGTGCTCTACTTGCGCTTAGCCTCACTGGCTCTGGAGCCACTGAAGCCTCTGGAGTTGGAGGCTTAGCAAAAAAGCTTAAAAAACTCCAAGCAGTTCTAAAATGGAGTTCCAAAAGGAGTATCAGTAAAGGCTGGCTGACTTGCAGTAACTAACTGCTGCCTTGATGTACGAGCTTTTCATTTTGAAGTTTTGCTGAGGAAGGAAGAAGGCAACTAGAACAACATCTTTGTGGGCCATGATGGTGAGCAGTTAGTTCACCTAGAAAGCAGAAGATGGTGCTCAGAACAGTCATCATCAGCAACAAACAAACAAAAGCTTTGAGTCTCTTGCTCTGTATGAGGAACTAATTGTAATTGCAACTCATGAGCTTCATCAGAATGCAAATGGATGAAAACTTGGATGATGATTGTCTGTCTCTCTTGCTGCAGATGCTTATAAATCTAAGAAGTAGATTGCAGAGAGTTTGTGTTACAACAACCAAGGGAAAAGCAAGAAGAAAAAAGGTTAGTGCCAGATCCATCAACTACTGTTTCATATACTTATACAGCAGCCACAGCAGAGCTCAAATGGAGGAGTTTCACTGGTACTGGGTGGTGGAGAGATGCAGGTGGCAGAGCCAGTTTTTGTGTTGGCAGGTCCAAATGTGATAAGAGTCCTAAGAGCATACTCTGAAGGTGGCATGACAGATCAACTCTGTTACTGACAAGCCAGTCAGTGTTTCTGTCTTCTCCTCCTCTTGTCCACTCTTGACTGGTCATTGTTGTGTTGTTTGCTGCAATTTGTGTTCAACATTTCCCAGCAGGATGTATGTATTGTAGGCATGGGATATATGTGGGAGGCACACATTGTAACAGATGTGCATGAAGCTCATCAGCTTTTATTTCCTCTCCTCACTGTCACAGAATTCTTGGTTGCTGTTGCTGTTGCTGTCACTTGAAGGAAGGTTGGTTTTGGAGCTCTTGAAAAGCAATTCTGGGTCCACAATCTTTGGGGCATGAAATTGACAGAATACATGCGGTTCAAGGCACTGGTAGGGGTTACAGATGTTGTACAAATTCCAGCATTCTTATGACAAGATTCTGGACATGAATTGCAATGTGCAATGCAGTGTGAGGCCGTGGCAAGGGTTGCAGATGTCATACAAATTCCAGCTTTCTTATGCCAACAGGTCAGGACTTCCCTGTTTGCGGCTTAGTATCAAGCTACTGGATTCTTACAAATCTGGAGAGTTCTAACTCCTTTTTTTGTGTCAAATTTATTGGAGGTGAATGTGGATCTGGCAGATTTGCTTATTGCAGCTGCCAAGACAAGAAGAGTAATTAACATAAAAAAGGGCCAATTTTGTGCATCTTCTGTAAGTCATTCCATCTTCAAGTAGTCCTATGAAGCTCTTACTCTGAAAGTTTGCCTTCTTGTTTCACTTTGGTTTCTTCCTTTTCTTTTAAGGCTTTTTCGAATTCTTATCCCTCTCCCTTTATCTTTGTTTCCCACATTCCTCTTTCTTCCTGGGTTTATGTAGTCTTCTCCTTATCATATACGTTTTGTTGAGCTGCCCTGCATCATTGCTGAGCTTTCCTTTGCCTTGTAATAGAAACTGCGTACATTGGTTAATGTTTGACAATAACCTCCACCCATTGTAAGTCAATGGGAATATGCTGGTAATTGGTTAATACCTCGTGTTGCTGTTGAAAGTCCATGGACATGCAGAGGACTGCTGCTCTGTTCAAACTACTCCTCAATTTTGTTTCTTGGTCTTGGTTTCTCTTTTTTCTTTTGGGTTCAGTTTGCTCTATCTCATGCTTGCTGGTTGGTTGCTGTTATGTTGTCAGCTCTGAAATATTCATAACCCAATCATCCGGTCATCTCTTAATTCTTTTCAGGTTGTTTGTAAAGAATTGAGAAACTCTCAGTACTTATGAAGATATCATTGTATAAGATACCTTTTTATGGAAGGGAAAGGCTTTGTCCACACAGCAATTCAACTTACCGAGGGTGGAGTTGGGCAGCTTGATGGTGGTGGGGTGGCAAGTGGAAGTCTACATGATCTGATTCCTTGCATTACATGGACTTGTATTGCTGTTGGTATTGATGGACTCTTGATGATATGGTTTGATTATCACTTTTATGGTATTATTCTTTCAAATGCACTTTCTGTTGCAGGATCATGTTCTGTCCATGAAATGACCTCGGTATGGATTTTAACCGAAGTCAATGGGTGACAGGATTGCAGGTGCATGATAATTGGCTCCAAGCTGCATGTGATGGTCCAACTCAGTGGGTATGCAGTTTGTTCACACTATCTGCGAGCCTACTGTGAAGTTATTGATATATAAAGTGATGGCTTGTTGTAGTTAGTATGCTTTACTGACTTACATTCTCTGCTTTGCACTTAGCCTCTGTGGAACTTGAGGACTTTGCTTAAGGAGTTGCTTTCAACAGGAACATTAGTACTGTTGATTTTACTCTGCTTTCTGTCTTCTTGCCTGGGTAGCACTTAACTGAAAAGCAAGCACCCAAGAAGAGTGAGAGCAGAGTCAATCAAAAGTGGGCAGTCCTTTTGTTAGGTCCTTTGTACTGAGGTAAGTAGCCCATAATAATGCTAGGTTTATTAAGTGTGTTTAGAATCATATTTATGCTCATCACATTGTAGTTTGTTGTAATCTTCAAGCCCGTGATAATAATTTTTGGGTGTCTGTGATAGTTTTGGGTCCCTATAATATAGTTTGATCAAATTGACCATTAGACATATGTACACATTGTTGTTTTGCATTCTACTTGTTTCTAAAGATGAAATTAGTTGTTTCCATGTAGATATTGACTCTTGTTGTTAAATGAAATATGCAATAAGAACATTAGTTAGAAATCCATTGCACATTTCTATAGTTCCACCACCATTTGGGTCTCATACAATCTTCTATTAACCAGCAAATGAATCAACCCTGCTCCAAAATCAAGTCTAATGGCACACATTTGGAAATTTAACTTATGAAACATGGACATTTATTTGGTCATTTAAATTTGTCATGGACATTACTTGGCCCAAATTGAACTCATTAACATGGTTTTATTTAGTAAAACTTGGATATCCAGTATGAAAGATTGTCTTGGAAAATGGTTAAGAAAAGCGATGGAATTTATACACCATTCTAATGCAAATTAAAAAGTGTTTTCCTTCACACATTGTTACACCACTAAAAGATTAACTCCTGCAATTGATTAAATGATTTTGAAACATTTCACAAAAAAAGATAAATAAAGTAGATGCATAAAGAAATTTTGTTTCCATTGTGAGGAATCACAAGATGGTTCAACCCATCCAATATGAAAGATTATCTTTGAAAAATTGTTCGAAGACATGATGGATTATCACCATTGTAATACAAAATTAAAAAAAGGTTCTCCTTCACACATTGTTACACCATTAAAAGATTATCTTATGTAGATTGATGGGATAATTTTCAAACCTTTCATAGAAGAGATAAACAAAGTAGATTTTTTAAAAAAACAAAGAAATATTATCTGGATTCACAAGATAGTTCCACTAGTGGGTGCCACATCAAACATCACTCATGGTCTTGAAGATTTAGGAATTGCAGATATCAAATATTAATACATAGATGCTGAAGTTGAACCTCGATGTTGTCACACAAGTTTGATTCTGATTAAGTTTGTTTAAATGTAGGATGAGCTTTGATTTGGGCTCAAAGTGCACTAAATCCTACACTTTTTTGAACTTTGTGCAAATGAGTTGGTCAAAGGTCTTGTAATAACAAAATGTTACTTCTCTTTTATGTCACAACGCTACTGTTACTCAACTTCCACAATGAGAACTTAGAAGCTATTGAATGTGTTCAAAATTCAAAAAAAATAGTTACATGTTAATGTCATCATTGATACCATCACAGAATGCTTAAGGAGTGCATCAAAATCAACAAAACACAACCAGGGTTTTTTTTTCAATTTTGTGATGTAGGTGAACTGGCAATCACGCACAAGAGGAATTAGCCAAATTTGGCTACAGATCAGAGAGGTAAGTAGAAAATTTGCTATATTTTGGTGACCTGTTGTAACCTATTGTCTAAGTATGGCAAATTCGGGATTAATTCCTTCAAGATATGATGGTTTTGGTGGATTTTTTTCCACCAAATTTCCATGTATGGATTCATTCACAAAACCCTTTTTTTCACTGCTACCAATCTGTCCTGTTTTTTAAAGGTATCCGACACCAGGACCAGGCTGCTATGTTCAAAAGTACATGCAAGATCAACATCGGTTCCAAGTTTCAACCTAAAAAAGGACCATAATTTGTGAACTTGCACCTTCAGAGATGTCCTGAATATCCGTTTCATTGTACCAACCCACAAGAATCCTTTTCCTTGAACCACAATTCAGTCACAAACCCAGTGCAGTCACCACACCCCAAATTGGGTTTCATCTTTCATGTGTTTGGACCAGTGTCAGCCCCCTATTGGTTCATTTAATAACCCCTGGGTAGGCATAAGGGTGGGATGTCAAATAACCAGTTGCTAACCACCTGTTGTTCTATCATTTCAACATTTTGGCACTTTGGGCAATAATTTTTTTCAAAAATTTAGCATTGTAAAAAATAATTTAATTATCACCAAATTCATCTAGGTATTAAGGTATCCGTTCAGATTCATCAACTTCACTTACACAAAAAAAACCAAAAAACAATATGATAAGGCCACCCAATAAATCTGTTAGGTGGATAATTTTTTTACAATATGAATCATTTGAAATAACTAGAGAATTCTAGTGAAGCAATACTTCAATAGAAGACTTCTACAAAGATTTTGTAAGGACAAAAAAATAGAACCAAGCAAGGGATTTATGTAGAATTGAGAGAACAGGTCCAAATGGTTTTTGGAAGGCCACTACAAGTTTTCAAGATTGCAAAAAACTGTTAATTTGTAATTGCTAAGTACTTTCTTGCAAAGGTTCAAAGAAGATTTTGAAATTGATCAAGATATCAAAACTTCAACGAAAATCAAAGAACAATAAGAGCAAAAAGGCAAATGCTAAAACATTCTCTTTTGGTGGATTGTTCCTTCTTTTTAAAGAAGAACATAAACATTTTTGTCTAACTTTTAAAAAGAGGCGATTTGTCAGAAAACGACCAAGAGGAACCAAGAAAATCCTTAGTGTACAAAAAAAAACCTATTTAAAATACAATTTTGAAGTTGGTGTCATCCAAGTTTGAAAGGTCACCAAAATTAGCATTGTCCTAACAAAAAGGACAATTTTGACCCCAAAAGTTGATTGGTACCCTTGATGAACTTCCAATGGCCCTTTAGAATTAGGTATCAACCAAAAATTGTTGCTTTTTATTCTTAACAATTGTTTTTCAGCTTGCTAAATCAATAGTCCAATTATTGCCACATTTTCACAAAGTTCAAAAATTCAAAATTTCTACTCTTAACAAGTTGGTGTTGTTGAAATTCACATCATGAACAACAAGCAATTTAAGATCACCAAGGTTGTTGGAGAAATAAAAAATTTAAATTTGAAGTTCAAGGGTGACACAAAAAGGGTGCATTAAAAGTTTGAAATGTTGAGAAAACTTCCATAGCAAAATGCGTGTATAAGTGTGACAATTGTGACAATAGACTCCTGAAAAAAGGACAAATATAAGAGATATAAGCAAAGCATATTTGTTAAATTCCTTTGAAAATTTCAACATTAAAGACGAGGAAAAAATGTTTGGAAACCATCATAAAATAGTTGTGAAAGGTCTCAGAATCTATCAATATAACCTATTGATATTAGTGAATTAAAATTTTGAATCAGTTGATAATCCTTGTGTTGGAAAA
>Ga0116227_10005344_pt1 | contig 27116 bp, 20 predicted proteins | sample S1TSphgellanicum_FD_89693 | JGI IMG/M metagenome (GOLD analysis project Ga0116227, IMG submission 89693) | Host-associated microbial communities from peat moss isolated from Minnesota, USA - S1T2_Fb - Sphagnum magellanicum MG | ecosystem: Host-associated > Plants > Peat moss > Unclassified...
AGCCCCGTCTACATCTGAGAAAATAAAAAAAAAAAGAGTTGAGTGATATATTTTTTTTTTATTCTGTGACGATGCGGTTTGGGGGGGGGGGGGGGGGGGGGGGGGTGGGGGGGTAAGCCATGTTCCCTAGAAATTTCACAAGTAGGTGCGTGAACCTAAGTATTTGTTTCAACAGAGTTTCAATTATTTATTTAATTACAATTTTCCTTGCATACGGTTTTGGCATAAATTTTATTTTTATTTTTATTTTGTCAATTTTTTAAAATTTATTTATTATTTGTGTGAAATATTTTTTAAATAATTATTATTTTTAAAAAAAGAATATAGCAAGTTTTCAACTTTTGAAAAGAGTTGTTGACAAGTAGGTTAAATTTGATCAATAAATAAATAAATAAATAAATAAAAGTTTCATGCAACCAATGAGAAGGCTTAGCATGCACATGAGGGGTCCAATTTTTTTGGTACCTTTTAAGGTGAGGGTGATTTTTGATTTTTTGATTTTTTTGGGTTCTCAATGTGTTCTTATCATGTTTTATTACAAGGTTCCCCAAGTTCCCAATAGGTTCCCAATAGCACCTCAGATTTATCCCATTGGGTTTGCCCAAAGTTCCCAACACTCATGAATATAAACTGAAAAGATGGAGCACATTTGGTTTAAATTTTGGGACTGGGGTCTGAAGAGGAGTGCCCCCAATGTTCCCAAAAAAATTGATGATGGGTTTATGGCTCATTTTTTCTTTGACTTTTTGACCATATTTGACCAATACAAAAACATTGACTCAAAGATTTTTTGAATTTGAAAAAAATGTGCCAATATTGAGAAGTTTGAAGATTTGGGTCTCAAATCGACACCATAAAAACATTTATTAAAAAAAATAAACCTCCAATTATTATTTTTTGAATGTCAAAAAGGGAAGTTCTTTCTCCAAAAGGAAAGAAGCAGCCAACACGGGGGCTTCAAGTTGTTGAAATTTCAAATTGGGCCTGTTGGAGTCCATTTCTTTCAAAGTTAAAATTATTTCAATATTTTGGGCACAACATGGATGGATGGATGTTGATTACAATTTAAGCTTAAGGTAACATGCCTAACTATAAGCCCACATCGGATTATCAATCTCTTAATTGGGCCTAGAATTGATATTAAGGTGCATTCACACTTGATGTTAAATCAAATGTTAAAATAAAATCTAAGTGGCATCCTAGGTGGCACCCAACGTTAAATGGGCAATAGCTTAATGTTGAGTGAATGTTAATCTAACATAAAATCTTCATGATAAGTAAGTTTAAGTCTTAAATGATTAGTATGATGTTAAGTTTTAGGTTTAGGGTTTCAAAGGATGATTCTCAAAACTTGATTATTAGGATTTTTTAATAAATAAAATTGAGATATTTTTGTCAAAAATAAAATAAAATAAAAATAATCAAAATAGACAAAATTGATAGAAATTTCAAAAGTCAAGTTTCTTTTTTTCAAACTTTTCATGTGTACACCATTTCCTCTCTCTCAATTTCACCCTCAAATGACTATGCATTGTTTGTAGAGCACTTGGCTGCAGGCTTATAACCAAAAGGGGTAGCTGACATTAATGGTATCCGCCGGTTATATCATACTAATACGTAGCCTGTAACAACTGCGCTGATAGGTACTTAACTTACGCTTCAATCAAGCCCCCCCCCTTCCCAAAACACCAAAGCAGACGGTGGCGATCTACAGATTTAATGAGAAGAGAAATACTGGGCCGTTCATTGTCCAGATGAGCGCCACCTCCCCCCTCCCCCTTCCGTCGCCCATTTTCTCTCCCCCCCCTCCCCCCCACCACCTTGCACTTTTGTGTTGTGTGCGTTTTGTGTGCGAAGAAATCGGTGCACTTGTACAGTACGCAAGATGTCGTGAAGACGCGTAAGTGTGTTACACGCATGCGCACACACGATCACAGACAAGGCGGGAGGGCGGGCGTGAGGAAGAGAGAGAGAGTCGTCGTCGTCGTCTGCTGCAGCCGCTCCTACGTAGGCTACGTAACAGAAAAGAAGAAGCAGCGGCAGCATCAGGTAATAAGCTACGTAGCCTAGTGAATACTACTACTACTACTACTCATGTTGCGGAACTCTCTGCCACCACTTCCTCTCGTCTCTCTTCTACCTCACGTGGTATATCGGCGCTCCTTACACTTGCTTGTCTTGTAGCGCATCCACGTGGGAGACTGAATGTAGGGGCTGTTCACTTAATTCTTTGTGCGCATCATTGTTGTGCGCATCATTGCCTTGTGCACCTTCTTCTTCTTCCTCTTCTTTTTCTTTTGTTCTTTTTATTTTCCTCTTGTGTTTTTTTTTTTTTTGGCCTTGCCTACCAAGCAAAGGCAAAGATATTGTGTTTAGATCCATTATAGAGTATAGTAGCTTAATGGATTTTGGCTCCTAGCTTACCCTAATAGATCTATTTTTCATATGAGGATTTTTGAAACATGATATTTTGGCTTGTATTGAAACTTGAGATTAGTTACAGAGTTATAACAATATCTTGAAGGATTTTGGTTTTTTTTAGATGATTTTTTTGAAGATTAATAATATTTTTGCATGGTGAAATATTTGAGTTCCCATATAATTCTTCTTTTGCCTGAAGATCCTTTTTAATAATGTAAATGGCAAGGCCACACAATATGTGACACACCCCTTGTTTGTTTCTTTGTTTCTTTCTCACTCCTCCTTCACATAGGCATGATGAGCTTTGGTACCAAGGTGCCCTCATACCACCTCGGCCAATTTGATACTAATTTTATTATTTTCAAAAATGTCGAAATTTTGACAAAAGTTTTTTTTTTTTTTTTTTTGGAGAAAGAGTTTTTTTGAGAAGGAAAATAAAGGATCTTATGAGTTATTTGAAAATATATCATTTGTTGAAATAGAACCTTCAGGATTAATTAATTATTTAACAAATAATCTTATGAGTTGAAGTGGCCAAGGTGCTATGTCATGCTTCATCTAGAGGTGTGCTTCATGAAATCATGATAAAAGTGGAAATATTAGTGTTAATTTGTGCACTTTGTGTTAGACGAGTTCTATAACTAATAATAAATTGGCTTGTGGAGTTTATTTAAGCATGAATTGCAACCACTATGTGTGTATTAATAAGGTAGAGCTGCTAGTGATTGAACTTTTAGTGTATTAGTCACTTTTTTTTTTACGAGGTCTGAAAATAAAGTGTAAAGGATTAGAAAGCACACCCATAATTCATAACAAATCCTTCCACATGGGTGAAAAATGAAATATATATGTTATTCTAAAGTTTGGGTGGTCAAATATGAGAAAATACACTTATCATACACATAACAACTCATGAGAGTTTACTTTGTCACCTAAAATCAAATAATCATATGTAAACTATTAGACTCTATCTATTCTTATCATTGAAATCAATGAAAAAAAAAACCCAATCTTTTCAAAATAATTGTTTATTTTGAAACATAAGATTAGAATTTAATTTAATTTAGGGCTTGAAAATCAATGATAATGAGTGTGAAATTATATTTACTACCAAAGTTTGTGGGCACAAGGTGTTCTGGTTGATCATCATGATTTTTGTGTTCCTCCTAATTGTTTTGTTCATGTGTTCTTCTTAGTCATCATGGTTTTGGTGTTCCTCTTTATTGTTGTGCTTTTGTGCTTTTTAATTGCCATGATTGTGATATTCCTTTTGATTTTTGTGGTCTTATGTTTTTCATGATCTTAATGTTCTTCTTGATCAATATGGTCTTGTGTTTTTTTTAATCATTGTGGTTTTTTTTTTATTACCATGATCTTGCATTCCTCTCATCACCATGCTTTTGGTGTTCCTCCTAATCATCATGGTATTGATGTTCCTCCTGGTTGTTATGGTCTAGTGTTCCTTCTAGTTTTTGTGGTGAAGTGTTTTTCTTAGTCACTATCATTTTTTGTTTTTTCTAATCACCATGGTTTTGTGTTCCTTTTAATCATTGTGTTGTGTTCTTATGTTCCTCTTGATCATGATTCTTTTGTTGTTATTCTTGTTCATTGTGATCTTGTGTTCGTCATGTTCATCGTGCTCTTGTGGTTTAAAGTTCTTCATGTTCTACTTTGTTTGAGGTTCTTTTACTTTTAATGCATTTAGTCATTATAAAACTTGGTTGTTTTTAATTATATGCATGAAAATGTGTTGTTCTTCCCTCATCACCAAACATATTTGTCATGTGCTACCACATTGGTGCCAACACATATCATTGTCAACACACACATAAATCAAATAACATAATATGGAAAAAAAAAAAAGGCATTAATCCAAAGGAAAAAAATTCACCTACAAACAAGAAAATGCAAGGATCCAAGTCCATAACACAAGAAAAAAATATGAAACCACATAAAATGTGCAAATGAAAAAGTGTGAAAAAGTTTTAAAAATTACAAAGTGCAAAAACATAATGTTCTAAAATCTCAAATCACCAAAAATGATTTGAGATCACACAACAAAGGATTATATTCCAAACAAAAAATAAATTGAACCTATTCGCACTAGAACTGGTTCGTAATTAAACTAATCACTAAACTAATTAGGATTAAGCATAATTAAGTTAGATTTAGTCTTGTAACTAAATAATAACTCTTGACAAAAATTGTCATTAGTATAAACAATCCTTCCCATGAAAATTAATTTTTTAAAATATCATTTCGACCTTATCACCTTCCTTCAATGATAACTAATGGTAATTAAAACATAAGTTCAAAGTACTAAACACCTTAGCTTGTCCAAAGGAATCAAAAATCTCGTCCGAGCAAAGACAGACCTATGCCAAAATAAACTCCCTTCAAGTGGAGTCATGAGGTGTTTATTTCAGGAATGCTTTGCATTAGGGGTGATATTCAATGTAAAATGTTGTCAAATGTTGTCACTTTTCCCCATATATCCATTGGTTACTTGTTAAATATCAAAAGGAAAAAAACAACATGAGACATCTTGAAAAATGAAATGCTCTCTCCTTGGGAGTGTTTTATTTATTCAAATGCCTTACAACTTTGTATGCTTTGTAACATGACTTGCAAAATAATCTAAAATCTTTTGACTTTACGTATTGATAATAAATTGATCTACACAATACATTTGGAAGGGTTTAGAATGAGATTTAGCCCAAGTGGTTGCATTCAAATAATTTCCCACTTAACATGAAACCATTTTTCAGGTTTGATGGCCTTGCAAGATGTTTATAAGCCCCATCCCCTTCCCCCCACTCCCCTACCAAAGAGTTATGCAATTCATGTGCAATTCAATTGTAGGGTTTGACTAGAGCATGAAAGCAAACTAATGATAGTTCCCACCACTACATCCTACAAGCTTGTGGTTTGTTGTGGGTTGGAATATCAAGAATAGCTTGCACAACATTTTTCTTTCCTCTTTTTGTTCATCAAAACATGAACCACATGGTTTAAAACATGAACCATGTTGACACAAAACGATAAGCCCGAAAAAGTTTGAAGAGGGGAATACCATAGTACTTTGGCCATATCAACACATGTCTCTTGAATAATTAATTAATTTGAAATTTTCATTTCAACAAGTGGAATATTTCTAAATATTCACCATTATCCTTCACAATGTTTTTTTTATTTGGAAGAAATAATTTAAAAAATTTCAACATTTTAAAAATATATATAATTAGTGTCGAATTGGCCAAGGTACTAGGGTATAACATCATGAAAGACTAAGAAATAATACCATACACTATAAATAATACCATACACTATGTTGATGTGATAAATATTAGGCTCACTTTACACTAGGAGTCCGAGTTGGAAAAAACTTGGGGCCAACTTTGAGGATTTTTGGCTTGTTGTTTGGCCTCCAAGTTACTCATAAATGCTAGAACATCCTAGTGTAAAGCACTTGGGGCCGATTTCAACTTTTGCACCAATAGGAATGTTTGATTTGGGTCGAACATCGGCCCTGACTCCTAGTGTAAAGCGGGCCTTACTAGAGGGTATGGATGGAATTGCTCTTATGTCCTTGTTGAAGCCAAAGCTTTTGGAGATGGATTCATCTTGACTACTACCTATAGTGGTATCTTGACAGTTTCATTTTTATATACTAATTATTTCATTTGAGAAATGTTGAATTATATATATATAATTTATTTTTATTATATTTTTTTTCAAGGAACCAAATTTTGCAAATTACAATATAGTTTTTTTTGGAATATTTAAGATTATTTTATTTTATTCCAGCAAAGTTTCACATGTGGCAACAAAAGGAAACCTAGTGCCAATTGTATAAAGGCATTTTTTTTAATAAAAAAAATGCAAAAGTTGCCATAATTTGAGGGGGAAAAAATCACATATTGCCATAGTGAGACAATGACTTTCCTATCAATTGCCAGACCTAGGCAGGGGGCTGTTTTTACTATCTACCTACTCGTGGGTTGTTAGTAGGTAGGTAGAAATAAACAGCAACTGAGCCAACCACCATGGTTAGTTAACTAGGGAACTGGAACCCAACAGAAAACTGTATCCTGACCACTTACTATTCATCCTTTATGGTACGCTGTGGCCCCAAGGGAACCTGCACCCACCACCAAGCACACCATCTTTTTTTTTTTCAAATGTCCCATTTTTATTTATCAATCTTTTGTTCAATAATCTTTTTTTTAAAAAATAAATTGAACCCAAAATAAAAAGCACTAAATACCTTGAGAAATAATTGGATTGCAAAGGTTTTTTTAAGTGACACATTTGTGGTTGTCAATCTTTAGTTCCATTTTTTTTTTAAAACCCAAAAATGAAAATTTGAACAAAAATATGCTCACTAAAAGACCTTGAGAATAAAATGAATTTTCAAAGATTTTTAAAAATTGTCCCATTTTTCGTTATCAATCTTTTGTTCAATATTCTTACCAAAATCCAAAAAAAAAAAAACCAAACTAAACACAACAATAATTTGACTACAAAAGGCTATATAAGAGCAACCAAGTTTCTTGAAGAAAATCATTGTTGGAAACCTATCCCTTAAGGTTGTCTACCAAGGCGATTGAAATTTGAATGGAAATCAATGCCATTTTTTCAATCTCAATTTTTTCAACAAGCGCATATGCAAGATAGAAACATGCGAGTGCAGGTTTTTCTTGTGGCGTGTTGACTCTTTTTTTCTTGTGGTGTGTTGCATTGTCAACAACTAAGTTCGAAGCCATTGAGAAAAAAACATAGCACCTTTTCTTTAGGCAAAAGTTAAACCGAATAACCCACAAATTAGTTGACTTTTTGCCTCGAAAAAAAAATCAAAAATCAAAAACCAAAAGTGCAAAAAAATTATAAAGAAAAACGATTTCAATAGTCAATATGAACACACCGCGTATGAAAAGAAAATCTCATAAAGCATAATTGGCACATGAGTTTCATGAGTTTTGCCCAAACCAAGTCAAACAAGCATGGCTTCCCAAAGGCAAAACTGGTTAAGAGAGTGCATTCTCACTCTCAAAAGTTGTTGCACTTTGCCACAAAAGTCTCACACAAAGGCTTGTTTTTGGCAAACCTCCAGTTTATTTTCTGGTTCCAAACTTCCACACTTCAATAAAATTGGGAACCTAGTTCTTTTGAAAAATCATGTTCTAGTTCCAAAAATCAGACCTGGTTTATTTGGTTTGGTTCTTACTAACCAAAACTGGCAAGTTCTTACCTGCCAAAGCAAGTAGCCCTACATTGGTAAAACCCATTGTTGGGCGGGTTTTTGATTCGCTTCTGGGTATTAACAGGATACATCACCAGATCTGTACATACATGATTGCCAAATATCCTCATTTGAAAGACTTCGCCCCGCCTCCTACCCGGCCACTTTTGAAACTTGGTACCCGCCCCCACTTCATACCCGGAGCTTCTAAAATTCAAATATCTATAACCGGACCCAACTCAAGGGATAATTGCAAAGTGTATTTATCAAAACCCTAGCCTATACCCTTTAGTACCAGACTTATACCCACCTCCACCTAGTATGGTTAGGGTTAGGGTTTTGTAGTTTCTAGAATTTGCACTTTGCACATCTCTTGTCTCCTTCACTTTCCACATTCTCCTTCTGCTTTTGCAACGTCCATTTGGAGCTTTCTATCAATACATCGTCATAGCTATGAATGCAACCTATTGGCCATTAGAGCATTAGGAGGAAGTTTCATTTGTTGTACATTCTACACCTTGTTGCAAGTTTTGCTCAAAGATGCATTTGTAAAGCAAACTTGTCTTTTTAAAAGATTGTGAAGTCTCATGTTGTTAAAAGTTTTTTTCTTGCAAGGGTTAGGAAGATTTGTGAACACTTCATAATTTGTTTTTGTCTTTTAATTTTCTATTAGTTTCTTACTAAATAACCTATTGTTGAATTTTTCTTCATGTTCTACCATGAATACAATGAATGTTCATGATCTCCATTTTGATGAGGATTTCCTAGCTTCTACAAGACATGACAATAGTAATATTGGTAATGTTCAAGTAGCCTACCATGGGGAGCTAAAGAATCCATTAGTTGATGATGCTAAAGTTGTGCATGATGATGCATCCATCACCAAAATGCACTTGAAAATTTTATAGAAATAAGGGCTTATGTGGAAGCCACATTAATGTACTTTATTCACATGGGCCTTTTTAAAGTAAATAATAACCAATCTGTGGATTTGGAACATAATTAGATCATAGGTGCATTATTTACCATGGTGATTATGTTGGTCTTGAAATCCTAGCCATGTGCACCAGGTGTAAGAAAGGATTAATTGCATACCATAAGTCTAATGGAATTACATCTATGAAAAGACATGTTGAGAATGACCATTATTCCTTCATGAAGAGGTAATAGAAGATCCTAATTGCATTGCAGTAGCAAAAGCTCCCATTAATCGAAATGCTAATTAGAAAAAGGCACATTTCTCCAATTAAAATCTATGGGTTTTTTTCTACATCAAGTTAAAAAAAGATGACTTAACACAAGTGGGTTTCTTGGATGGTCTCATGTTGTTAGTGGTGAAATGGCTTTTGCCTATGGGATTGTAGATTATGTTTAGCTCCAAAGGTTATCATATAAACGTTGTCCATGAATTGTTCATTCAAGAAGGCTTTTGTTGAAATTGTTTTAGGTAATTTGGTAGAAAAAACCATGAGTTTATATGTGTAGCTTGCACTGGCTAGTTGTTTGTCTACCACTATACCTACACATTTGACTTATGGATGTCGAAAGGTTGTCGACTTAATCTTTCGTGATTAGGAGGCAGAACATGTAACTATTGGCCTATTTGAAGTGATTGACATTGACATTGTAATGGCTCCTAAATTATAGGAGTTATTGGATAGGTTTGCACTAATTGAAAAAATAGTTGCCTATGTAAAGGATGAATGGTTCAACTTGTAAACTTGTCCAAATGCTTCAAATTTAGTTGTAGCATGTAATAACTTGGGTTTGTTGGAGCCATTTGATGGTTCATGTATTGGGCATGCGCTTTCAAAGGTGTGCAAATATGTTAGTATAAATGACATAATGTGTATCGATTTAAGTTGCGCATCTATAAAAGATGTTCAAGGTGCTATCCAAAGATGCATTGCATGCCCCAAAAAATCGAGCAAGGGTAGGCAAGCCTAGGATAAGGCTTGCATTGATTTATGATTAAGGCCCAAAAAGTTAAATATGTTTGTGAAGACAAGGTAAATCACCTAACTTTTTTTCTTGTTTTTTAAATTTTAGAATAGAAATGTATTTTGTGTGGTTGAATGGTTTTTTGATTTTTTTTCTTATTCACTACAAGTTTTTTTATTTTTGTTCTTGTTCACTATAGGTTTATAAGTCATGTATTGTTATTTTAGTATGCCTTGGCTTTTCAACATGCCATTACAAAATGCTACAATAACTAATTTGTGGCATTGTAAAATTGTGTGCCTTTTCCAAGATTGTGGGTTGTTTATGAGGAAGTTATTTTAATTAAATCCCCAACTGTTTTTGGTTGTGTTTTAAACCAAAGCCGCAAACATTGGTTACTTGCAAATGCCTTGTAATTTATCACATCCGCTTGTTGGGACATTTGTGAATACTTAGCCTTTCAAACTGTTCTTGATAATCTTGTTGAAAATGATCATGTCTTTGAATATGAGCTGAAGGAGTTCATGATTTGAATGAAAAAATAAATTCCAAAGGTTCTTCTATCCTTTGTTTCTTCTTTGCATATGTTTGATAAGAAAAAAAAGCATAATATGTTGGTTTTGATATTTGATCCAAGGTTTTTAAAATGTGTTTGGTTACTATGTTTTTGGGTCATGAAAATATTGATGTTGTGGTTGTTCATGGGTATGATGAAAATTTATCACTAACCTTACTAAAGGAACTAAACATTTGTTGTTAATGCTTGACAATGTTGAAGAAGCTTGTAATTTTCGTTCATGAGTGGATTTTGAAGGTTCATTTCACATTACAACAACAATAAACACATACATGAACATTGTGCGAAGGGAGCTTGTTGGATTTCAACGTTTTCCTATTGATGTAAAAAGTTGCAAATGTGTGTTATCTTGGTGGTAGAAAAAAGAACACAAGTTTCTGACCATTACTATTTTAGTGCACCACATTCTTGGCATCCCAACAAGCCAAATTGACATTGAACGGATTTTTTCCATTGCTGGGATTTTGATGGTACTTTGTAGATGTCATTTGCAAATAGATAATTTGGACAAACTTATTTTTGACACCAAAAATTGGCCATCAAATTCACAGACTAGCTATGTGAAACCCACTAACCTTGCATCTTGCTTGTGAGGTGGAATCAAAAACTTGATAGTAGAGTTGGAAGTAGAATTTTAATTTATGATGTTGATTGTGAAGATTTTTTAGACCTAAATGGGGCCTTTTAATCTTTCTTTTTTCCCTTTGTGCAGATAGTTGGTGAGTAATGGGCTTATCCATGGCTACTAATAGTTAATTGAAGATGAAAAAAAGAATCATTTGTCAAGATTTAGGATTTTAAACAACTTCATCCATGATTCCAAAATCTGCATTGTGAGGGAGTTAAAGTTTTTTGGGTGATTTGCTTGGGTGATTTGTTCATTCTATGTGTTTTGAATGCCTTCAATTTGTTGGTTCATGAATCTAACCCTTTTCTTTGATAAACGTCTGTAATATATTTTGTCTAAGTTTGCTACTTCTATTTTGTGTCCATGTTTGATTCTTCTATGTCTATCTACTATCAAAAATTACTCTCTTCAATCTATTAGTTCATCATGATCAATCTATTTTTTTTTAGTAACTATATGTAGCTTGTTGTGTTTGAATCCAATGTTTGTTCTTGGGTAGATGCAAGCTATGGTGGATTAAAAGTGACAAGAGTCCAAGTCCCAAAAATTTATATAAAAAGAAAAATTGACATTAAAATGGAAAAAAAAACGTTAAAAATCAATGTTGAGTGGGCCTTATGTGGTATTAGTCAATTAATAAAGTCCACATGAAAGGTTGCCCATTGAGAAATCTCTTTATCATACATGTTAAAGGGAAAAACATATTAATCCAACAAAAAATGACCAAGATTGGGACTTTTGAAAATAAGGTCCAAATCTGATCATTCAAAAGTCCATAATTATTATTTTTGGTTAAAGTATTTGTTATTATTTTTTTCAATCAATATTTTTTTCCCATCATGTATCATATATTGAGTCCCTATAAAAAACAATGAAATGAAATCATAACAAAAAATGCATTTGAATGTTAATGCAAAACCCAAATTATATTCCATACGTTCATTTTTAAAAGTTCATTACTATATGATTGGTGTATATTTATTGAATTTCACCCTTCAATAAATATTTTTATTCAAGTTGGCAATCTTAATCCATAAATATTTTTGTCAAATTGATGATTTTACAATGCATTTGTGGCATTTGAATAAAATACTATACAAAAAGTCCATAAGGATGTAAAAAGTGAGCCACCATAGCTTGCATCTACCTTGTTTTTGTGTCTTGTGTCCATGTTTGATTATTTTATGTCAATTTACTATGTCAAGTTTTTGTCTTTAATTTGTTAGTTCATTATGATCAATTTTTTTTTTTAGTAGATATTTGTATCTTGTTGCATTTGAGTCTAATGTTTGATGTTTTTGTGTATTATGTCCATGTCTAATTTTTATGTATCTATGTCTATTGTGTCAAGTCATTGTTTTATGTCTTCAATATATTAGTTCAAGTTTTTTTTGCTTCGCGTGAATCCATAGTTTGTGTTGTTTATGTTTGATGTTTTTATTTCTTATGTCCATGTCTATGTTTATGTGTAGGAGGCTATAGTTTGTTATGTCTTGTGTTCATGACTATGTGGCATGTTATGTTTGATGTGTTTATGTCTATGTGTATGTTCATGAGTTTGTAGTTTGCCATGTTTTGTGTTCATGAGTTTATAGTTTATTGTGTCTATGTTTGATGCTTTATGTCCATGTTTGATTGCAATATGTAGTTTTTCAAGATTTGATTTGAAGACCAAGCCATTCAATGGAAGATGGAACAAAGGAGGGGTTTCCTAAAATTGATAACCATGAAACATGATAGAAACTTTTCCTTCTGATTTACCATTTTTGGGGAGTTTAGTTGTAGGTGTTATTTTTTATAGTTGTAGAAAATAAAAAATCATCCACAACCCTTGAGGTTGTTTGTATATATTTTTTATAATGTGTTCTTTGAATAAAGATGCAAATACATAGTGTGTTGTGTATTTGTTAAAGACCCAATTCGTACCAAAGGTGTGATTGTTAAAGACTTTACTTGTAACTAGTTTATACATATTTGAGTTATTGGTAAAAAATTGGGCCATACACCTAGATAAATAGATTTTTCATACCCCCACCCTCGATTCATACCCAACCATAATTGGGTTTTTAAAACCCAGATTCAACAAGTTCTTTAAATTTTCAAAAAATAAACACCAAAACTAAATGGTTATTTTTTTTAAAAAATCCCTTAATGCTCAGACCCAGTTAATAGCAAATAATCAAATACCCACCCGACACTAGTAAAATCCAATCTTGATTGGTTGTAAGGTTTGCAAAACTGGAACCAATTAGTATCATTTTTTTGAAAACCCCAAAGATGAACTTGCTTGTTTCCATCAATGCATGTATTAAAATAATTTTTAAAGAAAAATGCTTCAACCTAAGTATAAAGTAAACACACCCATCACCAAACACAAGTTGGTAATCAAACATTTATTCATATATTGTTCATTTCTTGTTTTTTTCTAATGATTTTCATGGCTATGGATTTATCAAGTGGAGGTTTGAAATGGTTTTTTAAATTTTGGAAGCAATTAAACAACAAAGAAATAAGAAGAGAATGACCATGTTCAAAGAATAAAATGTTGGGGAAAAATGCACTAAATCCCTTAACTTTCAAATCTTGTATCTTTTTCCTTTCTAGTCAAATTTGAACAATCTAAAAAGATGGGTGCATCAACTTGATTTTACAATCCTTCTTAGAACTCTAAAAGTAATGGATCTATGTTAAAAGATCTTAAGTTCTAAACACTTAATTTATCAACCAAACATTTATTGCTCAGAACTAAACACTATTTCCAAACCCCATATCTTTGTATATTTTGTCCATTTTGAACGATCTTCATAATGATGGGTGTGTCAAATGTAGTTCCAAAATATCTTTTTAAATTCTATAAACAATGAAACTATATTGAAAGATTTAAAGTTCTAAAAGTTTAATAGCAAAACCCAACTTGTTCATTGAAATGGATATATTTACCCAACATAGAAAAAAAAAAAAGTTGTTATTTGAATTTATGAGAAAACATTGGTTCAGGTTTTTAAAATAAATCACTAGTGTCAATTCCTTGGGGAAAATTTAAAATTGAAACACTATCAATCCTAATTATTTCAAAACTCTTTAAAAAATGGTAACGAACGAGGAATTTTATGGGTAGTCATTTGATGTTTTATATTATTTTGAAAATCATAATTTTGAATCTTAACCTTGGGGTTTGTTGTAGGTTCATATTTTAATATTGACCCACATTGGTGAAAACAAAGAAGTATTTCCAACAACCTTTCCAATTGATATTGTACATGTGAACAAGAATTTTTGTCAAGGTTAATGAAAAAATACTAATTAACAAGCATCTCATCATGTAATGTATAGGAGAAGGCAACCCACTATTAAGGTTTATTGTTGTGATACTTGAAAGTGGAGCTCAAGATTCATATGGGTGTGATGTTGGAAATTTTCCATTTTATTATTATATTTAAACTTGTAATCTCCACAAGTTATCTAACTAGTTATTGATAAAACATAGTTATTGAAAAATTACCAATTAGTTATTGATTTTTTTGAAAAACAATATATAAACCTACATACTTTTATTGATTTTTCAAGTTTCAATAACATACCTAGATGATTCATTTATCATCTTGGTAGGTTAATAATCCTAAAACATTGAACATGTTTATAATAGAAAATAAAAAAGATGGAATAATAATAATTACACAAATAATTACATAATTAGTGTATAATTAATGATTCTCAATTGAACACTTGAAAATTGACTTATGCATAATTGATGATTATTACCCAAAAAATACTCAAGCAAATTGATAATAAGAAATATTATTTTGCCAAAAAAATTGATAATTGGCAAGTTCAGTTTTATAAAATTTGAATAACCTACTTGGCCAATTATTATCAAAAAAACAATAATTTGCCAACATTGGTTCAAACTAGCAACAATTAAAATAGGAAATGTTTCATGAAATACGTTTCATTTCATTGTTGCTAATTTGAACCAATATTGTTGGTGATTATTAGAAACTATATCACACCCCACTAAGTTTGACTTCAATCTTAAATTTAAAAAAAAGAAGAAAAAGAAAAAAAAAAGAATTTCAATCTATAGTTCCTCATTAGCCCAACCAAAAAACTCTCATAAAACAAAAAAAATTTAAGAGAAAAAAAGACAAGCATGATCAAACCGAGTGGTTTTTAATTTTCTTTTCTTTGCAATTTTGTGACAAAAAACAAAAAATTGGTGATTTTTTCCCCAAAAAATTAGCAAAATTAGTCAAATTTACAGTAGGAAAAAAATCCCAATTATTTTGTTGAGAAAAAAGAAAATCATTGATCAAATGATCAATTGAACCACTATTTCTATGACATTAGAGAGAAGTTGAATATGAAAACAACTCAATTTTTATTATTATTTTTTAATTACTTCAAATTGGTTCTTGGAAACCCCCAAAAAAAAAAGAAAAAAAGAGAGGTGCAATTTGACTTTATGGCTTCCATTGAATTTTTTTCACTCAAATATTTATTAAAAAATAAATAAAAAGAGTCTGCAAATTTTTTATATTAAAAAAGTAATAGGAAAAATAAAAGTTACGTACAGATTTTACCTATACGCAGTCAGCAATGTGAACGAACTTGTCCACGTGGCAGCACACGAGTCCAGTAGCCTTTAAGTAAAAGTGTCTGCTTCTACAACGGCGTGTTGTCCACGTGGCTGGAATTTGGGGCCGGTGATGTATGTAGGCATCATACTGTCCAAGTCTGTTTTATCACACGTGGCAGTTTGTCAAGTGACTTTCTTTTTGTCACTCTCAGCTATGGCCTAAAGTTAAGTAACAAATGCACCAATGAGGACTCGCCACCTAAGCTATTTTGAGCCCTTGCCTACTAGTCCTTATCACACTTATTACTTGCTGGGATTTTTGGGGTTTATGTATTTTGGGGCTCATGTGAAAGGCCAAATGGGTCTTAATGGTTGGCGTCTTTTGTGTCTTTTTAATTTGGGAAAAAAATTGATTTTTTTTTTTCCTTCTTGTTTTTCTCCTCCTCCCTCCACCCCCTTTTTATAAATTGCATTCTTTGAAAAAAAAAATTCAAATTAAAAAAGCCTAAAATAAATAAATAAATATTTAAGATTGTTAGGGCACTTGGGTGGGTGAATATTTAGGGTTTCCTAAACCCCCCCTCAACAATACAAAAGAAATTATGCAAATTAAAGTCATGTGAACTTCTTGGGTGTTATGTGTGCTGTAAAGAATTTAAATTTGGAAATTTTCATTAAATGCTTGAGGTTGTTGGTAGGTGAATATTTAGGGTTGCGTACACCACTATCCTTGCGAGATTGAAATTTGAATGTTTGAGGTTGTTTGGGCACTTTTGGGTGAGTGAATGTTTAGAGTTCCCTAAAACCCCCTTTTAATAGTACAAAATAATTAGGCAAACTGAAGTCATGTAAGAGCTTGTTGAGTTTTATGTGTGTTGTAAAGAATTTAAATTTGGAATTTTTCATTAACCACTTTGAGGTTGTTTGGTACGAAGGTGGATGACTATTTGGGGTTGCCGAACCAAATGAAAGAAATAGTTGAATCAAGTGGTGTGAGCTTTTTCGAGTGTTATGTGTTGTAAAGGATGTAAAATTTGGAGTTTTTCATTGAAGGAATGGATTGAAACCGTTCATTTCCAACATAATAAAATAGTTAATCGAGCTTTGCTACATTTACAATGACTTCTCTCTGCACTTCTTCTTTTATCTTCAAATAGTGCGGTGAGTTGTTGAAAGTGGCTAGACTTCTTCAGCTCAATCTAAAAGAATCCTTTAAGCGTATTTATTCACATGTGCATTTCATGTGAAATTAATATCATTATTTTATTCTAGACGATGGTTCTACTTGAGGTAATGTTGACTATGTATATTGGGTTCTTATATTACTAATTAGTTCATGACTTCATGAACTTATTGGCTACTACAAAGAGTCCTCACTTCTTAGGTTTTCCATTGTCCCAACTTTGAATTGCTCATGATACCAATCACAAGTTCACTTTGCTTATTATATGCACATGACAAAACATTGGTTTTAAATTGATAGTAAGATCTAGGGATGAACAATTTAGTAACTTGGATTGTGACCCCAAATCTGAACAAAATATTTTATCTTAAGAGATCAAATAATCATACCACCATCAATGCATATCAGTTGATGAATTAATTAAATTAATTAATTTTGAAGTTTTCATGTCTTCAATTTGAATATTCTTGAATTTTTCAAGTGATTTCTATTGTTCATCACAAAGGAATTTCTCTGAATTTGATTTGGGGGCTGAAATTTTCCAACATTTCTACAAATAACATAGTTTTAGTGGCCGGAGTTGCCAAGGTAATTCAGTATTAACAGAGAGATGGGAAATGAAAGGAATTTATTTCATTTCTAGCACGAAGTTAAAAAATCTCCCTTATTTACATGATTATCTAGTTCCCAAGTAGATTATATATTGGAACATATTTCAAAGCTTGCAAATTGCAAACATACACATTATATTGGAAGCGAATTTAATTAAGTGCATCAAATATATTGGAAGCGAATTTGATTAAGTGCATCAAATATATTGGAAGCTAATTTGATTAAGTGCATCAAATATATAGGAAACCCCTTAAGACTCAATAGCAAGCTCACCTTCAAGCTAACAACAATGCAAGGGCTCTACTTCAAAGTCTTGCTTGTTTTTCCCATCACACTAGGTGTTCCTTACAAAGCAATTCATGAAGCTTGAACTTTCAATTATATACCCATTGACACGTAGTTGCCTTTTCTTTCACACCAGGAATCATGTCCATACCCGTTAGAAAGCAATTTGCACGTTCATACTTTCAACCATACCCATTGACACAATTTTAAAATTAAAAAATTAGGGTATCTAGTTGTTAGGTCTAATTAATTAGTTGGGTGTGTGCACCCAAAGTTTTTTTTGGGTTGGAAGGAGCCACTTTTATTTGCCCATCATCAATTTTTTTAAAAACATTGGGCACTGCCCAAAATAGGAGCACATGTATGTGGTTCCCTTTAGCCCACCTTTATAGTTTTATGTATGAAAGTTCAACTTTTGCCATAGTATATGGGATAAAAAGTGTGGGGGTATTTTGGGAACACCTTTGGAAACTTGATGGGAACACATTGGGAACAGAAAAAAAACAAAACAAAACTCCTTTCCCCACCCTTCCAAAACCTAAAAGACAAAAATTGTGCCCTCCTAAGTGCATGTGGAGACTTCTCATTGGCCACATGAAAATTATGCTCCTAAAACAGTTTGTCACCATTTTCAGCTCGGGCCTACCAGCATGGGTACTTATTGACAAGTACCTAGTTGCCTTTTCATGAGTATAAAACAAAATCATGTTTGGTAGCATGGAATAGATCTTATGTTGAATTTGGAAGAAAAAAATGACATAAGATTGGATTCAAATTTGCACTTAATATATCAAATGATCAACAATTTTATCAAATGCAAAAATCACAATAATCAAGTAATCTTGTAGAAAAATGTCATAACATGAAATGATTACTTGCTCAATCATAAGTCTAAAAATGGGATGATTAATGAGGTAAATGTGTTCATCCTTTTCACACCCCAACATATTATTTACCCAATTTCTCTTGCAGTAGTAGTAGTAGTGTGCAATGCTTGGTGTTTCTAGCTTATATCACAAATAGCAAACATGACTTAATAATACAAGTGAAAAAAATGCATAAAATCAACTAACCCTACATGATTTGAAAAAAAAGCCATCTCCCACATTATTCCTTACAATGTTTCCATAAAATTTCAAAAATATATTCTTATGCATTTCTGAGTTGATCCTTGTGGTGTTTGCTCAAGCATATTGGCTATTCATCCCACATTGCTTTTGCCAAAAGTTGTACTCTTCCAAAACCTATTTTTTCTTAGGGTTGCTTATTCTTCACACATATCATAATATAGCTTAAACACAATCTTTTTCCTCCCATACAATCTTTTTCCTTACATACCTTGGAGTTGGACTTGGAGTTATGTGCACTTGGTGTGTTGTTCTTAACTTAGTGACTTGGATTCTTGGAACAACTAGGTTCACATGATAAAGGGTGGTTGGTGGGTAGCAACTAACAATCAAACTTGTTTTTTTGCAGCCATCATGTTGTCCTCTTGTCATCAACCTCTTTATTTGAGCTTTAGAAAGTTTAAAATAAGGCTTGATTGTTAACTCCTAAAAGCCTAAACCCTCTCTACACCCAATTTACCTCTATTCAAGGCCTTTCAGATACAAAATTCAGCCCGTGAATGATGATATCACAAAGCCAACCACTAGATTCAAAGTTTGCCTTTGGTAGAAACTAGAAGCTTCAGCCAAAATAAAGAAAGGGATGATGAGATAGCAAACATTGCAACATAACATGGTTCTTCCTCCGACTGTAGGCCATGGCTCATGACACAAAGTGTAGAGGTAAAATTTATGACTTCATCAATCACACTGTAAAATATGCAGTGTTAATTGTGACCGACATAACAATTTGAGATTAGCTTGTGATTAGCTAATGCGATATGTCACAAACTTATGTCAAAAAAATATAACATAACTATAATATATGCCAAAATAAACACCATGTCAAAACTATAATTTTGTAATATTTGTCGAGAAAAACATGACATATTTTACATTGTATTGGATGAAACCACAATGCTCATCTCACACATGGCATGAGCCATGGCCTACTGCTATAAAAAACTTTGTGTTAGATTAAGTTCATGCAATACCATGCAAATGCTACCCAAGGTTGAGATCTGCAGTTTCACCAAACAAAAAAGGACTTACAACATGACACTAATGCATGCATCCTAATATGACACTTGCTATAACAAAGTTTCGTAAGCATAAAAATAAATTCGAGTCATAATGTGGTTGTTAAGTGAAAATGAAGCCTTGATATTTCTAGAAGTGAGTGTGAGGAACTTTCATGCACACACACACTTACTCACGCATAACAATGCTCATCAGCTCTTTCACTCTCTCGCCCAGTTAGCCAAGTTTCTACTTTCTACTATCTGATCAATGCTCAGATCTATTCCTACTGTTGGAGAATGTCAGGAACTGATGGAAATTGGGACCAGTGCACTCTTTAATACACGACAAATCAGGTGGTTATTTGGGGGCCCACCTTTTCTTAAATCGGCATCTCCTTTGAAGCTTAGAAGCAGCAATCTCAGCAACACTCAGGATCTCTGTGGAAAAGGCATTTGGTTACAGGCCCTGCATGTCTCCTCTAGATCGAGATAACTTTGAGCTAATTTAACTTCAAAGTCAATTAGAAAACAACAAGATACTCTGAAACATCACTCAGAACAAATGGGAAGTTCAGCCATGGTAGTATGTGGGATTACAATCACTGTTATTGGTCCTCAGCAGTGGACACAGATGCATTTTCACACACAATTTGGTAGTCTGCAGGGTGGAATGCTGCTTTGTAACTAGAAAAGGCAAAGTCAGGTAATAGTGCTGCCACAACCACTAGCAACTGCAACAGCCAGTAGCTTAATGAAGGAGCCAACACTTCAATAAATTCTTTATATGCGACGGTTGACCATTTGGGTGGAAAGGCCCCATAGAGAATCACAAATAAGTACCAAAGACATATACTACCCCAGATTGCCAAGTGATGGAGCCAAGTGAAGTATTTTACAGTGGAGAAGAGTTGCAAATTTGGAACCAGTATCAATCCCGTGAACATTGCCTGCCCAAAGTCTTGTCGTGCAGCAACGTGGCCATCAGAGCGGAAAGCACTTATGCGTAGGAAAGTGAGTGGAAAGAAGAATATGATCAGTGATGAATACCACGAATTGCATAGCCACCATGAGAATGTCTTCTTGTTGAAAAGCTTGCTCTCTTGTCCCTCCTTGTATAATTGCGGGAATTGGTAGGCTTGCAACGGGGACACATCTTGATCTAATACTGCTATAACGCATACTGGAAGACATGTGAAAACTGTGTTATAGAAAGATGCATACCAGTCGAGGTACAGTGGTTGCCCTGAGAAGTGCGCAAATGTGTTTGAGTAGAAAGACACAAATCCCAAAAGGCAGACCTTATAAAAAAAATAGAGAATCTGCACACAAAACAACAACATTGAGGGGGATGAATGCATATAAATTCTTATGACAAAAGGGGAAATTCCTATGAATACAATTTGGGACTATGAGAAACTGTCAAACATGTCAAGAATCTTCTGCCAAGACACCATCTTGTGTGCTTACCATACATGAAGTTCCATGTCTCAAAACCCTAAACCCTAAACCCTAAAATCATGCAGAGCATTGACAAACACAAATTGTTTGTTTCAGTTTTATCACAGTTTGTACGGGAGATATTTGAGAATCGGTTTACCATCAAGGAAATGCGTCGATAACACCAGCGACCATGAACAAGCAGCAAACGCTCAAGGAAGCAGAACTGGGCAATTGCATAATCTGCTGCCATTGCCGCCTGCATCATCACCCCACATGACATCCATGTCTCTATAGTGACTGACATTCTGTAACTACATAGCATATATTCCTCCAATGTTGGACATTTCACCAAAACCCTCTAAAAGCCTCTAGATTACAAAACGTACCTCCAGGAGGAGAGCAACCTTTTGCCCACAATATGGTACTGCACTCACAAGTCTGACAGAGTGATTTAAATTTTCTGCTTTATCTTCTGTAGCTTGAACAATGTGATCAATATGTGCAAATTTTTTCAGCATTTTACCTGAGCCCCTTCAACCCCTGTGATGCCAACACCAACATTTGCAGCTTGAATCATTCCAACATCATTTGCACCGTCACCTATGGCCAGGCATAGTCGGTGCTGGCCAAGCCCTTTCTTGACTAGTTTTGTGACTTGTGCCTTTTGCCGGGGTGACACTCGGCAACAGAGAACTGATGCACATTTGAGGCATACTTGCAGGAACAGCTCTTGAAGCCCATTGTCTGCCAAAATGTATGCCAAAGACTGACCATCGATAATCAAGGCATACTCCAGCTCATAGTCCATGTTGACCAAGGTTTTTGCCTCTAGAGTCTCTTCATTTTTGATTTTCTGGGCAAATGTCTGACCCGAAGAGGACTTCTTATGTCTATTCTGGATGGAACTCATTTGTAAGCTGGGGCTCCGAGTTCTGGACATAATGCTGTTTTGGCTTTGACTCTCGGAGAGACTACCTGTCCTGCTGAAGCTGTGGGATAATGCAGAGTGTAAGCTGCTACTGAAGCTCAACTGATGTCTTTCACTATTACTCACCTCTTGTGGTTTCACATTATGCATCTGAACCAATTGCAGTGCATCCTCAAGTTTTCGTGCCACCAGACTTTGAAGTTCCTGGATTCACAAAAATATGTGAACACCAATTGGATTGCATTTTGCCAGGAGGGTTTGAGGTTACTACAGCACATATTTAGTACCAAGTTGAGCAGTAGTACAATCAAGATAAAACGTGATGGTACAATGTCAGTAAGAACATAGGCAACTCCAGAGGGTAAAAGAACAAGGACTTTTGTGGTGAGTTACATGGTGATTAGTCATTCCATCTTTGACATCACTGGGTGAAAATATGAACTCAAGTACTTGATTCCCAAGATGGAACCCAATTCTCTATTGGCAATTTTGTGCTCTTTAACAATCTTCCACGAACAATAGAAAACAGCAGACTGATTAAACCAACCTTTGAAATTTCATTGCGAGAGAGTCCATCTCTCTCTGCTTTCTCTTCAACATTCCGTGCCTCTACGCCCTCCATACTCACTATCAGCTTATCCATACCCTGCCTTAATAAACTGCACACCCCATCACATCCCATCACCAGATCAGTTTTTCTAGGTCCTCTTTGTGTCACAAAATGATAAGAACCTGTAAACCCTTGTATCCTCAAATGATTGATGTTAAACCCTCACCCACTGATCCCAGAGAAACTGGTAGAATCTATTGTGATAACACACCTGCAAGCATAGCCAATATTGATGGCTGTTTCCATCTTATCTCCAGTCAGAACCCAAATTTTGATGCCAGCCTTGGCAAGACGGTCGACACTTTCAGGAACTCCTGCTTGAAGTTTATCTTCAACCCCTGTACCCCCTACCACCGTTAAACCCCTCTCTATTTCCTCTGCAGCCTCCTCTGTTCGCATATCCCTCTCCCGTCCTATAGTCGACCGTGCCTCTTCAAATTTAGCTTGCCATATTATGTACTCTTCTTCTTTGAGCTCCTTATATGCAATCAGTAGAGTCCGGAGTCCAACTTCTCCATATTGTTTCAGATGTGTATTTGTCTGTGTTGAGAATCCCTTGTTGTTCGGGTCCAACCGCTGAAGCACAACAGAGTCTGCACCTTTACAGAGTAGCAGCAACTTTCCATCAGGAAAACGTACAATAACAGACATGCGCTTCCGAGCACTACTGAATTCCAACACGTTCAAGAGCTGGTATTTACAGTCCACTGGTTGTGCTTTTGGGCCAAGCATTTCTCTCATGTACAGAGTTGTTGGGGTCCTTTTGTAGAAGTAAAAGCCAAATTGCTTCGCTGCAACCACAAGTGCAGCCTCATCTGGTGACTCTGCACGGTAGCGCATTGAGGATGGATTATCAACATTGCCATCTGGGATTGCTGTATGACACAGAGCTAGAATTCGGAAGAAAAGCTCAATGGATTGGGAATTTTCTTCTGTGGCCCAATTACCTCCCAGTAGGCGAGCATCATAAAAATTGAACCCCTTTTCTTTAAACAGATTATGGTCTGCACTCTCTACACCATTTGTCATACTTCCAGTGGTAGTTGAATCCAATATTTTGCTAGTTTTGTAGAGTTGGCTCTCCTGGTTGATAGCATCAGGGAATAAAGAAGCACCACCAAGAGGCAGACCAAGACGGGCGGCTGAGGCTTCAACTTCTGTTGTTCCTTTCCCATAAGAGACCCCTCCAATTGAACACCGGAAGAAGTCCATTTGATTACATGTAAGTGTGCCAGTTTTGTCTGTAAGAATGGTGTCAACTTGCCCGAGTTCTTCATTTAACCCAGCTGATTTTACCCTACATGGCTTATCTGTAGCTGGATCATACATTTGGACATCTTGCATCATCAAGGCTGCTTGCAGCACCCGCACAACCTCGAGTGAAACGTAAAGGGATATCGGGATGAGGTAGCCATAAAGAACAAGGCCATTCAGGGATGAAATGATACCTGCAATGACTGCCTGGGCTGGATTAAAGTATGGATCACTGAGTCTTGGCTGTAAGTACCAGACAGAAGTGCCTTCATTTTTTATCCATAGACCTAATACAATGCCTGTTGTGGAACTCAATGTGAGCAAAACAGCAAGCATGACCCATATAACTCTGTCAAGTGAGCGATCCAAACGGCTTCGCTTGGAAGGAACTGGACTTGAATTTTGCATCACTTTTGTATCATGGCCAGTGTAGATTACTACCCCAATTACACTCCCTGTGTTTTGAAGGCTGGAGTCCCGAAGAAGAAGCTGGGAAGGTCCTATTGGGTATGCTTCCCCATCAGGAAACTCCAGTAGTCCAGCAAATGTGTACAGTGATGCATTTGGATCTTCACACTTCACATTTGCTTCAAACTTCCTTAATAGTCCTTCATCTTTGCTGCCAATGGCCCAAGTAACTTGTAGTGCTTGCCGAACCTGCCTAACACCCCTTGCTAGTTCAGTAATCATTATTCTCCTAAAACCTTCTACTTTGACTCTCTCTCTCTCTCTCATTTTTTTCAATAGAGTGTGCCTAAAGTGCTTGATCATTCAATGCTCATGCATGACTTGTGGAATGATCAGAATTGCTGATCAACACATCTATGAAATTGCAGAGAAATCTCCAGAACAACAATGTGAAGGTGACATGACAAATCAGTGAAGTCATAGCCTTATGACAGTCTCTCACAAATTGTCAGACCATCATCACCTTTGTCACGAATAGCAGTGATGAGCTGCGTTGACTACCCACTGACTTTCATCACCTCCTGAGGGTGGCTGGTGTAGATAGGTATATAATAATCTGCCCAAAATCTAGGCAAACTCATTTTACAAAATCCATATCCTGAGTTTGTGTTGCATTGCAGCAACAAGGAAAGGACTCAGTCATGATGTTGGCTGGCACTCAAGATATATAGTCTGAATCCCTAATAAGCAGTACAGAATACAAAATTTCTTATCTCTCAATCAGCAAAAAGATAAAACAATCATGTAAGCCACAGATGAAAAAAGGAGTTAGTTTTTTCACCTTCAGATTAGTTTCACCATCCAAATTCATGGTCTCCACATAACAGATCCCTTCAGGTCCAGTTGAGGAAAGTAGGAGCAAATCTGCTGGAAAATAATCCCCGTCTGTCACTTTCACGACGTCACCAACACATAAATGCTTCCATTGCTTCTCTAGCAAATGACCCTCACCATCATGAACAAGAACCGGACGGGAATTCACCAGGTTATCTCCTCGGTAGCGACGTAAATCTTCCCAAAGCTCCCGCAGAATGCCGAGTATCAACACGAATGCAAGAGGCAGCCACACACTGAAACGATTATAAGGGCTGAAGGGAGCCAGTGACAGAGCTGCCATGGCTGTGAAATACCAGTACGCTGCTCGTCGGTATTGCTCAAACAATGATCGTGGCAAAAAGCTCCACCATGAATACTTCCTTGTCGATGTCATGTTTGTCACATACCTGCCATTTCCACAGCAGCTTCATGACATGCTACTGAAAATTCTAGAACAATACCAGGCTTTCTCTGACAAATGCTTGGTCTTGGTGCATATCACCTTGTATACAATCCAATCCCTAAAGAAAAAGTGATCTGCAAACTCATCAGGGAGACAATTCCAGTTTGGTAATTGAACTTCTTCACATTCTTCAGGCACAAAAGCTCACAGAGCATCACATCTCTTTACAGTGTGGCTTGTGCAGTTGGAAGACAATCTTGACAGTAATACATTTCCACAGTAATCAGATGCAATGTCACTGCTTCTTGAGGAATCTTGGAGGGGGAAAAAATGCAGCATTCAGTTCAGAGATGGTGTCAGAAGAGGAAGAAGAGAAGAAAGTTCTGTTTGTGCTGCATCAAGAATGATGGTGACTGCAAAACCGAAGTTTCTTCTAGCAAATGAAACTGAAGAAGAATAAGAAGAGAGAGAAGGAGGAAAAGAACACAATGCACATACCTGAACTGAGCATTGAGCGCAGGTCGGTTGCAGAAGACAAAATGAGAATCATCAGTGCTCACCGCGACATCATCACCATCATCATTCTGCTGCTGCTGCTTCACTGCAAATTGCCACTTCTTGCCCTTCCAGAACCTTGTGCGTCTCACCATCTTGTTGCTTTCGTGCACACAATTTTTTTTCACACCAACTCCTGAAATCTGTTTTGCCAGCAAGAACCACGAATGTACAAGCTTCTTCCAACCCCTAAAAACGAACTAGATCTTCTTCTTCTCCTGCTTCTTCTTCAGAAAACACTGGCGAACAAAAAAAAACATCAATGCAGAAGGTTTCCACAAACTGCATCGACTTCGCATAACAGTAGTACTAGTAGCTGAAGAAGGAGTCCATCTCCTGATTGCAAACCGACAATGCTGGAAGAACTAGAGATTTTCAAAGGAGTTGATTTCCCTCTTGACTGTTGTCTTGTCGACATAATTCTCCTGCAGTTGTCGAAATATGATCTGTGCAGACTTGCGATCTCCATCTCTAACAGAAAAAGGAGCAGGGAAAAAAAAACAAAAAAAAACCTTCACAGATATGCAAAAAATACCTTGGTATCGACCTCGCCTCCGCATTTACTCTTCTCACGGCTGCTGAAGAAAAAACTCAGCAGCAAAACCTCCGAAAAGCTTCAATGAACTGCCATTGTTATGCTGCGACACAGATTTTCAACGACTGCATTGTATTTCAGAAGACGAGACCGAGGAGGAGATCGAGATCAAGAGCAAGTAATGACATAGCATTTACACTCATCAATAATGCGGCGGGAACTTCAGCAACAAAAAACCGATAAAAGCTTGCAATCTCCAGTCATATCATGCTGTCACACGGATTTAATCACTCACTGCATTTGATCTCTTGGATTTCAGCTCGATAAGAGATCTAGAACAAATGTTTTGCACAAAAGAAAGGAAAGAAGAATCCGTCGTCGCGACCGAGCGAGGGAGAGAGAAAGAGAGAAGAGAGATGCAAAGGAAGTGCAACCACGCCTGCCCACCAGCCAGCGTAAGAAAATAGACTGCCCTTCCCCCCTTCCAACCCTGCCCCCCACACCCCCAAAAAGC
>Ga0116227_10005345_pt1 | contig 27116 bp, 28 predicted proteins | sample S1TSphgellanicum_FD_89693 | JGI IMG/M metagenome (GOLD analysis project Ga0116227, IMG submission 89693) | Host-associated microbial communities from peat moss isolated from Minnesota, USA - S1T2_Fb - Sphagnum magellanicum MG | ecosystem: Host-associated > Plants > Peat moss > Unclassified...
AACCTTTCTTTTCACTTCCTAATGTTTTATATACCACATGCTTTAGAAGTGTATATGTTTATATCGACTGAGCCTTTGGTCTTCTATGGCAGGTTGGGAAATGTGTTGAAATTGGCATTCCAGTTCTTCTGTTTATATTTCTCTTCTCACAGGTAAAGTGTTAATGATTACTTAGTTGATCATTTTGGAACTTGCTGTTTCGGATAGTATGATTTAATGGTGCTGTCTGAAGACTATTTTTGAGCCCTGTAATTTTTGACAAATTCTTTTCAATTGGTCAAGGGATTTCAACCCATTCAACTAAGTTGTTGAGTTTGTTAGGGATTGTAGCAGCTTGACAAGTGACAACCATGACCAAGTTGGCTTTGGTGGCAGAGGTTTGGGTTGGAGGAGGGACTTTTCATGGGTGTGTCACAGATCCTAGGCTAATGACGATCCCCAAGGGAATCTATTTTGGGTTGTGAGGAGATTGTGGGGGTTGATGATCCCCAAAAGAATCTGTTTTGAAGACTCAAGCAATAACACAACGAGTCTTTCGACATGGTTAGTATCCTTGAAACATATTTTCTGTCTACTCATCCATGTCAATAATGTCTAGATACTTCAGAAACATGAACTATATTCCAATTACAACTTTTTTTAATAGTTGGCAATAATCATCTATGTCTGGAGAAGTATCTAGATTTGAGGGCCTAGTGTGAAAGAAAATGAAAAGGTACTGTGAACTGCTGATGGCATGGAGACAATATCGGGAGGGCTTCATTCAGTGTGTAGGTCTTCCAAAGATTGTTGTGTTTACTCCTTCTTGGAGGCACTTAGGCTGTCTCACCAAGTACACTCTGACATGTGAAGTTCATCTGCTTCTCATTCCATCAAATCTCAGAAGGCTTGCCCTACTTCCATACTATGTAATTAGTCACTCAGTGGGGATGAAGAATGTTTCAGTTTCTGGTGACCAAATCATAATTGGCAGTTTGCAATTTGAAAAAGACTGATGGAGAGGGTTTGTGAATTATAGGTTTCATGGGGAGTAGATAATGGATGCTTTGGTGGAATGGGCGGCAACATCCCTTCTCAAGTTGTCTCGCATTTTGTACTATGGTGCTAAAGGCTTGGTAACCCAGAATACCCATTATCTGAGTAATAGTTTTGTGGTTGAAGTTCTGTAAGGCTGCCTCTGTTGCCTCTGTCTTGAATTTGCTACAACCCACTTTATACTTGTGTGAAGTTTTGATTAATCAGGTTTTCGGATCCTCAATTCAGAAAATGCACACAACAATTGATTGCAGAGTGCTTCTGGAAGGGGATCATGGCCTTGCCATGGTGATCCCAAATCATGAATCCAAGCTAATTACCTAATCATTTGTTGGGTGAAATACATGCAGATGATAGATGTCATCCAGAAAATAGGTCCTCACAAGGTGCAGTGCTTAATTTCAATCCATTATTTTTCCACATTGAGCTCAATTTATAGTACCACTGATGCATGAAAAGTTGCAAGGGCTGAGGGAACAAGGAGAATTAATAAAGAAGGAAAATGAAGGCAATAAGAAGCTAGAACTTGCTTACATCAGTAATGACAATTTCTTTTGTGAGCAGGTGAAGGTGATAGTATTTTCTAACACAGGTGGAAGGGCAACACCATACATTTGACAGGTTGCCAAACAATATTGGGATTATGCAGTTTTTGCTATGGTGTTTTGGCAGGAGCAGAATAACACATTTTGGGAGACCAGGTTGTTTGTTTGCACTAGCACATTCTATTTTCCTTTTCTTTATTGTACACTGCAAAACTTAGCTAATTTCTAGAACTCTCAGGAATCTTCTCCTCTTGTTTCTTCATAACGTCCTGCATCACCTTCAGCATGTGCAGTTACACACTTACTTGGTATGCATAGAGAAAGTAATAAACATATGGTGATGATTGGGTTGTTGTGGACAAAGTTGGAGTGAAGTCAACACCTGCTGTAGTGTTTGTGAAGGAACCTGGCCTGCAACCTGTCATTTATCACGGCATGAATTCCCTACCTTCTCTTCCACTTCTAATACTATGATTTTCCTTCAAGAAAAACAGCAATAGCCTTAGATGCTCTACTCAATCATCTCAAGGTCAACATTCATTATTTCCTTTGTATTGTGTAACTGCTTCTTTTTATGGTCTTGTGATCCGAAACTATGACAATTTAAGAAGTCATCACAATTATTGCATGAGAATTATGTTCATGGTCTATGAATGTATTCTGGGGGGCTGCACACAGGTCACATGAACAGCTCAATATTTCATCAAGTAATGGAAAAGCACAAAACTTTTGGTAATGCATTGATGCGAAGATGATGCTGAGAATAGTTCTATGAAGAGATTATTTTATTTCTGTTGTATTGAGTCAATACAATTTGAGCTTGAAACTTGTTAAATTGCCCAAATTCAGTTTAGAAGAACTCTAGAATTCATTTTTTGGTAATTTATTGATTTCAAATGACAAAAAAACCTAATGAGGATTAAATCTCTTTTGCACCTTAGATCCAAAAATTTCCAAGAGTTGGATCCAATGCAATAGTCCTTGTTGGGGCAGGGCCCAACAAACAAACCACCTTAAAACCCTAAACCCTAAACCCTAAACCACCTTCCTTTGTAGATACATATCTCACCCATTTTTTCTTGAGAACCAAAAAGCTCCTTAAAAAAATTGGGGAGATTCCAAGCCTGAAATGTAACCAATCCCATGAGATTGAAATAAAAGTCCTAGGGATCTTCTTTCTCCTATAGTTCTTTTTGTTTCTCCTAACCCTAAAAACCTAAGGAATGCCCCCACCTTCACAACAAGAATTTTCTTATCTTCTTGGACTGTATACACTTCCTTTTTTTTCTCCTAACCTCAAAACCTACTTACCTATTAGGAATCTCCTCATCCCCAAAGGATTGCATGAAGCAGCACCCCATACTAGTACCACAAGTAAATACCCACTAAGTTTTTTAAATTTTAATAATAATAATAAATAATAAAAAATAATAATGAAAATAAAAGTTGGTTGTAAACACTAAAAATTATATAATCCCAAGATTAAAACATTTCTGGGTGCTAAAAAATATAGCCACTAAAAGGCCTCACTTATGGGAAAATGAAGTGAATAATGGTGTAAAATAATACAGGAGGTCTGTGTTGCAATGGTATCTATATCAAAATTTAATTAATCGTATAAACATAATTGAACTGCAGATTTATGTCATTTATTCTACAGATTTATTTATTTATTTATTTTTTTGGAATTCATGGAGATAAGGTTTTAAAAATGAAATTAAATCAAAATTGCATAGGAATGAAATAAAATGAGATATATGCATTTAAACAAGGGACTAAGTTTTTTGGAAATAAGTGAAATATTAAATCATTTGTTAATGTTGCTTATTTGTGAAACTCTTAAGTTCAAAATACTTTTTTAGCTAGTTAAAAAAATTGTTTAATATTTTATTTAGGTGTGCTTGATGAATGCCTATTTCTTGTAGGTATCTATCTATCCATACTAAGGTCCAAGCTACTTCTAGGGTTTAAGGTATTGTATGGGCAAACTCAATGCATATTATTCCTTGCCTAAAGGCATGGGGCATGATGCATGGCCCCCAATAAAGTTGGAGCGAATATGGGAAGAGGACAACAAAACTTGCCCCAACTCTTGGCTCTCCCCTCAACTACATTGTAGGTAAGTTGGGACAAGTACTTCTCACCTTAAGATCCTCTTATTTTGAGGTCATGATACATAATAGTTTAATGGCTTGTTCTTCACTAGGATTGGATTCTAGTGCCATGTGGGGCCATGTTCCCAACTTTTGTTCCCACTTTACTTGACCTTCAAACAACTTGCACATGACCCCACATCACCAAATTAAGAGAGGAGGAGGAAGAGGAGGAGGAGGAGGAGAAAGGGGCAAGGGAAGGGGGAAGAGATCAAATTGTCACTTAAAAAAAGAGTAATTTGGAATCTCTCATGTACAAAGTTATGAACCTATTGAGAGAGAGAGAGAGAGAGAGAGAAAGGGGGTCACCAATTACTTATCCTCATTTGAATCTTTGATTCATTAGATTGTCCTCTTCAAAACCCTAAACCCTAAACTAGGTGTACAAAACTTACAAACATGAACAACAAGAACTAAGAAATACATGAAATTGAAAAAGGGAATGAAATGAAATGAATCCAATAATGATACAATGTTTTTTTTTGGGTTCAGCCAGGTTCCTATATATTTTCCTAGCTGATTCAAAGGAAAAAAATGGGTTTAAAAACACACCTAGTATTTTTTTGTACACAAAAGTTACACAACTGAATTTCAAACATGAACAAATCTAAACTAAAAACCAAAGTAGAAATAAGAATTAAAGAAACTAGGCAATAAAATATGAAATCATGAGTTATGATCATAAGTACTTGGTGGTTGTTTTTTCTTGGTTTTTTGGGGGCTCAACTTTCAATCTTCTTCTTCTTCTTCTTCACACCAACCAGCTTTCAAGCTTCTTGTTCTTTGTGTTCACATGAACTAGCTTTCAATCTTCACAAGTTCACACCTAACCAACTTTCAATCTTTGTCTTTGTGTTCACACTTGCCAACTTACAAGCTTCTTCTTCTTCTTCTTCATCATTAAGTTCACACTAACCAAATTTCAAGCTTCTTCTCCTTCTTTGCGTTCACACTAGCCAACTTTCAAGCTTCTTCTTCTTCTTCTTTGCGTTCACACTGGCTAACTTTCGTTCTTCTTCTTCATCTTTGTGTTCAGATTAGCCAACTTTCAAGCTGCTTCTTCTTCTTATGCGTGTTCACACCAACCCACTTTTAATCTTGTTCTTCGTGTTCACACTAACCACTTTCAAGCTGCTTCTTCTCCTTCTTCTTCTTCGAGTTCACATACACACACAGAAGCTTAGTGTACCAACAAAGACTCTAAGATTTGTTCTTCTTGCTTGATGATCTGAGACTCGCTGGAATGGACGCCAGGAAGACGAAGAGCATCCGTGGCGTGCGCCGCCGACGAGTAGACGCGCTTCACGGCGTTCACGGCTTGCTTCTCCCAGTCGCAAACAGCAGCCAAGAACCCCAAGAGCACCACCTGCGACGCAACCGCCAACAGAATCCCAGTCCACAACCCGTACGCGTTGAAATGGAGCACGAATCCCAGCACAATCCCAGTGGGCATGCCCAGCAGATAGTAGGAACCCAAGTTGGCAATGGCACCCAGAGTTTGTCTCCCGCAACCTCGGATCATCCCGATCAAAACTCCTTGTATCGCATCCATGACTTGCAAGATGGCTAACAAAATACACAGACGAGCAACATACTCGGCCACTTCGGGTTCGTTTGTGAATGCATATCCCCATTTGTTGCGTACCGAGAGTAACAGCAGCGCAATCAGAATCCCTTCCACAAGTGCCAGTGAAAGGGCAGTTGTCACTGCTCTTTGAGCTCCTCTGGGATTTGCAGCTCCCAGCTCGTTTGCCACTCTTGTGCTGGTTGCAGCTCCCAAGCCGAATGGGATCATGTACATCAGTGTGGATGTGCTCAAGCAGATGGAGAGTGCGGAAGTCTCCAGCTGAGGATTGGGTAGTAAGCCCGCTAAGATCACTACCGTTTCGAACGACCATTGCTCCAAGCAGACCATCACTGCTGACGGAATGGCAAGCTTGAGGAAACCGTATAGGTCATGGAAAGCTTCGATCGAGAAGGAAGTCCATGTTTGCTTGAACTTGGGAGAGAATTTGATGAACGCAACTAGCAAGAAGACGTTCAACCAGTAGGAGATGCTAGTTGCTACTGCGGCTCCGTGAAAGCCGAGTCCGAATGTGTACATCATGAGGTAACAGAGAAGGACGTGGAAGAAGAGAGTGACGACAGAGAAAGCTGCCATGCTAAGAACCACGCTTTGTGTTTGCAGAAATTTGACGAGACATTGCAGTGTTGCATATGCGAATAACATCGGGATGAGATACCTTGCATACTCGCCTGACTTCTCTGCGATTTGTGGGTCTTGGCCCAGCAATCGAAGCAGCGAAGTCATGTTATACCACACCACCGCAACAGGTATGGAGGTGATGTACAAGACGACCATTGCGCGTTGCACGTAGATGCCAAGCATGTGATATTGTTTTGCTCCGAAAGCTTGACCACACAGAGTCTCTAGCGCACTTGCCATTCCTAACATCAAAGCCAAACCCGACACCGCAGCGAAGGAAGTGGCTAGAGCTGCACCTGCGAGCTCAAGCTCACCCAAGTGTCCCACGAACATGACTGATACCAGTGTTAGAGAATACTGCAGCACGTTCACGCACACCATGGGACCTGCTAGCCATACCTGCTTACTGAGCTCAGTCCAAACCCACGGCGCTGTTGTTGCAGCAGATTCATCATCTGTCAAAGAAACTGGCAATTCCAGCTCCTCATGCCCCAGGTCGCTTGAACTCCCTGATGGGTCTTTTTTCCCGAATGTCGTCGTTTTAGCTGCTGCATCATCCTGCTGCTGCTGCTGCTGCTGCAAGCTGGACACTAGTTCCGGAGCTGCAACTGGCCGCTCCTCAACCCCGTCTTCTTCCTTGTTTACTAGTGGTTCTATCAAAGAGCTGTGATCAGCCATAATAGAGCTCTCGCAATTCTTCTTCACGACGTCCGGCTTCGCAGTACTCACTGCAGATCGTTGCGAATGCAACAACCAATTGCAACATATAACAAAAATCTACAAAATCGAATCTCACTACAACTGCTGCGATCTACTGGTTTCTGTCATGATCTTTTGTCTTGAAACGTTGTTAACAATTCACTTCTGCTCACTCGCTCGCTCGCTCGATTGTGGAACAAAGAAAAAACGTCAAATCTAGCTAGTGCCAATTGAGCTGGTACTGAAATACATACTTGAACAATAAGAAGAAAAAAAAAAAGAAACCAGGAAAAGACTAGTAAAACTAATTTACAGGTAGCTGCTGCTGGTGCTTATAACTATTCACGAAAGCAAAAGGCTACTAGACACACAAGAATGCCTAAGCTAGTGGGATGATGAAAACTAGTATTACTGTCGTTGGGAGATGTGAGAAAAAGCACTGGTCACAATCTTTGCGCAAATGCGAAGGATTTCTGCTTTGTTTTTACTGCTTCTTCCCAGACAAGTTCGTTTCAAGGTTCCACTACTTTTGTAACTTCCAAACTGCTGCATCCAATACTACTGTTGGATCCTCGGCGTCATCCCAGCCTCGCCTACGGAGGAGGACGATGATCACAGTAGGAGCGAGGGCATCACGAGAGAGAGAGAGAGCGCGCGCGAGAGAGAGAGAGCTCGAGCTCTCGACCGTAGTGGGTTTTGTGTGTTGTGAAGAGGTGGGATTTTGGCCCAAGAGACGCGGCCAGTCCGTAGACGGGAAAAAGTGGCGCAGTTTTTGTGGGCATCATTACCCCCTTTTTTTTTTTGGGTTGTTTTTTAGGGGAGGCCAAAATTCATCTCTTCAGCCCCACCCCTCTTTTTGGTCACCCCCAGATTCCATTACTTAGGGTTGTTTGTTCACACTTAGTAGTGATACTTAATTAAAACTTTTTAAGCCTTAATATTTGTTGAGGTTAGGATTTAGGTTTCTTACTCCTAACAACATCTAGACATGTTAACATTATAGATATTAACATGTGTTTACACTTAATGTCAAGCTAAGAACCACTTTAGGTTTGGTAACCTAACAATTTTTTAACTTACTATTTGGTTCAATCTATGTAATCCTAAACTAGGATTTTGATTATAAATGATGAAAATGGTTGACTTTGTGCAATTCAAGAAGCTTTGTTGGCTTTGGCATTTTGGTTGTAGGTCTTCTTTCATTTTATTTTTTCATGATGATATGTCTCCACGAGAAGCTATGTTTTTGTGAAGTTTTTTTTTGTTCATGTTTCTTCTAACTTATTAATGAAGTTTTGACACTTTCATCAATGCATGACATTACATAACAAAAGAAGCTTGTTGGTTCCACGTCTTCATTTTGTGTTTTTGCGTTGTTTTCATTTTTTATTTCATTTTGAAGCTCTATTTTTGCTTCTATTTGTATGAAGCTTTTTCTTTCTTTGTATTCTTTATTTTTATATTGATGGATATGGAAGATAACTCTAGTTGGCACACAATTTTTTGTTTTGTTCATATTGTTGTTGTAAACAATGTTTTTTCAAATACATTTACATGTCTACATCATTGTAGGATTCATTCAAATTTAAGGGTGTGATCAAATAGCTTGGTAATTTGGTGAAGTAGGGATCAACAACTTGATTTCCCATCTTCTTCTTTGTAAAGTATGACAATAGGCACTAATTACAAAACTTTTGAATGAAGAAGCAAACACTATTTACCATTGCTAATTGTTTGAGGCTTTTGATTTGTAGGTAGGACACACGATATTTATAATTTATTTTAATAAAAGTGTGAGTAACTTGTGTTTTGTACAAGATTGTGCAAGGTTGTAATTTGTTGATTTGCAATAAACTATTTGCAGTGGGTCGATCAATGATTTCCCTTGTTCTTAAAGAGGTCATCACAACATTCAACTTTGTTTTCAAGAAGTTCATCATGGAAACAAGATGAACATAATAATGTAAGGCTTCAAAACTTATTGTGATCTCTTGAGCATTCAAGGGGCCATTGATGGTACACATTTTTTTATTTTCAAACCTTCCAAACCTTTCTACAAGGATCATTTTTACCTACAAATATGGGCGTTAAGGTGTCACTTGTTGAACAATTCATTAACTTCTTTGTTGGTCTTTTGGGAATTGTAAATGATTCCAAAGTGTTAAGAAAATTGGATTTTATTATTGTGTTTAGTTTCATAAACTTTTCAATTTGAACAAAAAGTATAGATGTGTTCCTCCCTATCAACTAAAAGACAAGAGGTAGCCCCTATTGTCATGGCTAATGACACCTCATAGAGAAGGAAATCACAACGTCCTTGAGATGGTTTATAACAAAAAACATAAATGAGTTTAATTCATTGTAAAGAAAACCTTCAATTTACTAAAAAAAACATTTCACAAGCTACAATGGAAGACTAAAATACATATTACCTTTGTTCCTAATTTGGTCATTTGTTGTTGCTTGGTGCATAACCTATTGATGTCATAATAATGGATGTGGAATAGATCTTTAATCTATTATAAGAGGAAGTTTTCGTTTTTCAAGATGCTAATGTTCAAGATTTTGTTCCATTAATCAAACCTAATGAGAAATTTTTGGTGAACAACAAAGAACTAATATTAAAATATATCTGGGGAAGTAAAGAAGAATGGTTTGAACAAGAATTTTGAACAAACAACCTTTAAACTTGTAGTGTCTTCTTTGATGAACAATGTACCTTCATAATCATCTAATAAACATCTACATAAAGGTACCTAAATTGAATTTCCAAATCATGTGTCATTCTCTTTTGGATACTTGAAATGTAAATGCATACCTAAAATGTAATCTCCAATTTGTGTCATTGTACATCTCTTTTATAGTACTTGAATTGGAAATGAAAATGAAAAGCTTAAAATGAAATTGAAATGTGTTCTTGTCTTCTATAACAAAATCAAAATGAATTTTTAGTCAAACTATGTGTTTTTATCTTTTGAAGTAAAGGAAAAAATGGGTTTTGCCTTATGAATACATCATCTCCATTACCTATAATAATCCAAAAACAATTTGGACCATATTTTTCTATGTGTTGTTGATTTCAACATCCCTAGACTTGAAATAGTAAATTTTCTATTTTTGAAGTCTTTTTTGTGCTTGTGCATAATGTTCTTCAATTTCCAAGTTGGTTGTGTTCATATTGTCTATTGATGCCATTAGCCATCATCTTGTTTTCATGTCTAGTTGCTTCCACCATGCCATTGAGTGTAGTAGATCTCTTTCTTATAGTTCTTATATTGCTAGTAGCTTCTTGACCAATAATAGGTGGAGGTTTGATGTATCTTATTAGCCTATTAGAATCCTCTTTCTTAAGTGACGTTCTTTTTGAATGATGTTGTTGAGGCAATTTTAAACGTTTTCAAATATCATTGCATCTTCTTTTGTGCTAAGAGGTCTTGTTGGAGGAGTATATACTATATGGGTGCTTAGTGGTTTAGAAGACTCCAATGATGTCTTTTGCTTATGAAGGGGAACAAAACATAACTATTTTTCTCTGGATTAAGATTTTGTTGGAACACATGAACTTCAAAAACATTGTCATGTAGTGCCATTAGATCATGAACATGTGGAGGATAGAACATGGGTTGTTCCCCATGAATAAATCTATTAGCTCATACATGGCCTTGTTATAGTGTCAAAACAAATTCAAATTCATCTTTTTTTGCCAAGTAAAATCCCTATACCCTGTGTTGTTTTTTGTCAAGTTCATGTCGTAAAAAATTGACTTGAAGTTTGCATAGATTGCACCCCACTTATCTTTGTAGATAGCATTATTTCTTAATGATGGTGAAAGAAGAAACAAATGCTATGTTTTTCTTTGTAAAAAAACAAATGTAGATGCAAAGAGATATTCAAGTTCATTCCCGACAAATAATTAATGTGAATATATAAAGTAAATTCACTTTTGTGGGTAGGCTGTCCCATTGACCCTCCCATGAGTGAATGGTTATTTAATTAGTTTTTACTTTCAAAACCAAAATTTGTAATTTTAATTGAATTTTCAATGAAAAATATTCTTCAAAATAAACATATGCTCAACAACATAATCTAGAAATTAGGAAATCATTTCCATAAAATCCCATTCATTAATAGTTTTCCAATCATAGTATGAAAAAAATGCCCCAATTATTTCACTAAAATTTTTAAATTTTGATTTTGTTAAATTTTCAATGACAAAATTGTTCAATATTCAATAACTCCCATGCCCAAGGTTTAAAGTCTAAACGTTTACAAAACCTCCTTGATGCATCCCGACTCATTAACAATTTTCCAACTATACCAACTACATGGTAATGGGCCCCATGCTTAAAAGATTTCAATTTGACAAACAAAACAAACAAACAACCTTTGTTAATAAATAGAAATAGAATGCATCTTTTGTACATTAAGGGAGAAGGAGGGGCCACATAAAATGGGAAATTTGTTTGCTATGCCTAGGGAAATTCATTTTTTTTGACCTCATGAAAATATGAAGCCATGATTTATGTATTGTGGAATGGACTTGTTAAGGCCCATTCCACTTAGGAACACAATAAGTCTAGTAGGACAAGTCATTGTTCCGTTGAATGGTAATAATTTTTACAAGGGCCTATTCCAAAAACAACTGAATTTCCTCACCCTTGATTCAAATTCAAAGCATGTTAGCCTACAATGTGGATGCATGGTAATTCCCCACACCAAAAGTGTAACTAGTAGATGCTTGCTTCTCCCATGGAAGAGGAAAAAGCCTAAAAAGAAGTGCATAAATATCCATTTATTGGTTATGTATCATGGAATGGGCCTAGTTGGGCAAGTTGTCATACTTTCTATCAAGGCCATTAGAGTGAAGGATGAATGGTAAGTTGTCAAGAAATGGTTTTATGTTGGGTTCTAGTTCCTAAGCTAATCATGGTCGTTAGTTGAGTTGTTTTTTTTCACTACCTACCCCTCCTTGCTTGCATGTTGTCAATAGGTAGCAAAAACAACCCTTACCTAAGCTAATCATGGTCGTTAGTTGAATTGTTTTTTTTCATTACCTTAGCCTACTTGCTTACATGTTATTAGGTAGCAAACACAACCCTTATCTATGAATGAACTATGTACTAATGTTGTTGGTATGGTATATAGGTTGACAACTTGTATTAGTAATGACTTCAACATTAGTATTAAAAATCCAACTAGCCTTGTATGTATTCCACTTGGTACTCATTTGGTACTAGATTAGCCTGGTCTTAAGGTTTGATACTAAAGTGCATACCCATGTTGGGGGTTTAACATAGCCATCTCCCCAAGCATTAATGTTTGTTTCACACACTTGTGATTCATTATTCTTGTTTTGAATTGTAGGATGTGATGTCGAATCAAAAGTTGAGAGCAATGACATTTTGCAATTAGGGTGCCATTTTTTTTTTGACTAGTAACTTTTTCCAACTTCAATGCAATTCTTGCACAAGCTTGTTGACGGCTCCCCAAATCTTGTAAGTTGTTAAACTCTTCAACCTTGTTGAAGCTTGCATTTAGTTTTTATGTTTTTGTTTTTGATCAATTCTACATCCTACACATCATGAGTTGCGAGCTATAAAAAGAGAGCAAAAATGTCTCCTTTTGTTGTGGTGATCTTATTACCATGGTGGTTAGTTTCAATATTGTGGGTTTGGCTTGTTGCCCTCATTGTCTTCATAATGATATCCATGTAAATTGAAAGGTATGCATTGTCAAGGTTTTGCACATTGTAAACACAAAGTGCTAGATTTGAGGTTTATGTTTTTGAAATTAGGATTTTGTGTTTTGTTCAAGTTGTTACTAATACTACTTCAATCTCTTTTTCATTTGTTTTCTATATATCTTTTGCAATGACATCTATGGAATATGATTTTACTTTTCATTTGGTTGCAAAGAAAATCATGAAGATCAAAGAACTTATAATCATTAGTGTCACTAGTGAATTAGTTGAACAACCTATTAGCATTGTTGATGAGACACCCATTGCAAAGCCGATGACTAAAAGTGTTGAGGTCAATGTTGATCATGATGCATCTTAAGGTTTTCACCTATCAAATTGTAAAAAATCTAGAAGTTTCGATTTTTGCATCATCCAACACTATGCCAAAACAAGGCAAATATGATTACACCCATGACTAGGTTTGTAGTGGTAAATACCATTCATGATTACATGATTTTGTATTGAATATGGACATGTCATTTATCTACTATTCATATTTTTGTCTTGGTCGTAGATCCCATGGAATATATTATATAATTCAATTTAATCTAGCCATTTGGTAGGTAGGAAGGAATAGGTCGGTAGGTAGGTAGGTAGGTAGGTAGGTAGGTAGGTAGGTAAGTAGGATCCTATTTTTTTGGTGACAAGCCTTTTTTATTGGGTCATCATAAGTAATATTTTCACTTTGAGTATATTTAATGCATGTATTATGTGTAAATTAATACTTTTTCACATATTTATATAATTTTCAAAGTTGAATTTGTTGACAAAAGATATGGGGTGCAAACAAAATAACACGAGCCACATCTGTTTACTTTTTGATTGCTTTTGTGACTGTTTTTGGGGAAATATTCTTAGAATATTTTTGGAATATTTAAAAAAAAGTCTTTGAATATGTATATATAATTTTTATAAAATTTTTTAATACTATTTTATTAAGGTTTATGCTAAAAATTTGGCAAAAAATGTTATATAAAAAAACTCAAATCCATTTAAAAGTCCTTTTATTGCTTAAAAATAAGCATTATAGTGTTTAAGGCGTGTTTTTGTTATTTTTTACTCATTGGATTAATTTCAAATTAATTCACATGTTCCTATGAAATATTAAAAACACAACTATATAAACAAATCCTACAATTTCAACATAAAATTAAATTATGATTTTAAAACATGAAAAAACTAAACAAGTGCTACACTTGTTATGTTATGGTAAATGTTATTGTGATTGCACCCTATAGAATAAATTTAGAACATTATTTCACATCATCTTTTGTCCCATACAAAAGTACCCAACTTTGACCATTATTATATTTTTCATATTTTGTTCAAATGAAAAATAGATGAATTCAATTCTTAAATATCTTTCTACGATTGACACATTTATAAAAAAAATTAACAAAAATATTAAGTAATTTGACTAAAAATGTGTTTGAATCTTCATTATTTCATACATTTGAACAACAATGATATCTTGAAGATTTTTTTTTGTCCATAAAACGATTTGTAAATAAGTTACATACTTAAAATCAACATGAATTTTTTGGTATATATATAAATATTTCCCCATGTTTTAAAAATATGAAGAATGAATAAGAATGGTAAAAATGTTATGTTATATTTATTTTTTATTATAAAAAGTATTTTAAAATAAAATATGTTCTATGAAACATATAATATTATTTATAACATTTAATTTCTTAATAAAAAGTATTTAAACTGCTTAGATGACATAATTATTAATTTATACACATATATATTTTTATTTTCATTATTTTTATCAAATTTTATTGTGAGTAGTAAATTATAATCTTATTTAAATTTTTTTCAATTCATTAAATGTGATTTAATATAAAATATTGAAAAAATCCAAGTTGTATGACCAAATAGTTTGATAAATTACTAAAGATCAAATTTTATATTCTTTCCTACCCATCACATGGAAACATGAAAAAAATGCTATTTTGGGGCATGTAATCATATCCATGGTTACAAGAATATGACTAGGCACAAAAGCATGGCATATATGATTGTATGACTAGAAAATGGTCATTAGTCATATTTGTCCTAATCATAAACGTCAAGTTTTGGTGTAGTGAAACCTTCTTGGCTTGGGCATTCTTTGTGCTCAATGATCCATATGTAGTAGTCCACATTTAAGTTCATACAATGAGGTGCATCATGTGTCACCCTATAGGTCAAGCTTCAAATGGTAACAACATTACACAATCCAAAAAAAACATTTTTTCTTACAATCCTAAACATGGCACAATCTTAAACATCATTAATATGAAAAAACATGTCATGAATGAACATAAGATTACTTTAGTTTGGTACAAAAAGTAAAGGAAGGTAATAAATGAATGTGGTGCTACTCAATAGAAAGGGGGAAAAAAGTAAAGCAATGCCTCTAACATCCATTACATTATTCTAATTAAGGCTCAAAACCCATACAAGCCTAGTGACCCATGTTAAAAAGATTCATAGAAAATTTGATATTAGTGATGGCAAAGGGATACATGCCATTGTTTGTGGTTATAATGACTTGTGATGTGATAGTGTGACAAAGTCAGATTTCCATCATGGAAGAAAATTATTTGGGAACACATCCCAAATTTGCTGGCGAAAGTGATGGAGGTGTATGTGCTCCCAACCATTGCACAATTTGCAACAATTGCTATTATGTTTGACCTTTGGATGTTTAGAATTGGATTTGATACATTCATGTTCATTATCAATTTCACTAATGATAATTGTGTGCCCTACCATGTTATACTAAGACTATTTAAAACACTAAATACCTTTTGAGCAACATTAACAAAACAATTGAAATCTCTTTTGGTTGAATATCAATTTACAAACAAGATCATTGCTTATGTTAAGGACAAGGGCACAAACCTAAACACCCAAGTGCTCTTACATTGACAAGTGTTGTATTTTGTGCATTGTTGTAACTTCCTTCAACCTTTATTGGCATATGTTTTGGTCATGTAATGTTTAAGGCATGTTAGTAATGCCATTAATGATACTAAAATTGGCATTGAGATGAAGGAAGTGAATATTGCAAAAATGCAAAATGATTTGCAAAAAACCATAACATGGATGAAGAAGTTGGGGAAAGGGAGGCAAGATTGGGAATTTGCATGCAAGGAGATTAGCTTCAGACCTTGGAAATTGAAGACACCAATCCAAATTCGATTTGCTTCAAAGGTTTCTTCCAAGAAACCTTGGAATATTTTCTTGACATAAACCTTTATTATAGTTAACAATCCTCTAGGTTGTCAACCCAAGTACCATTAGGTTCAACATGGGCCATTGTAAAGGTTGTAACAAAAAATTTGGGCCTTGCGGTGGAGCAAAGCATTTTGAACCGAACTAGAAGATATTGGTTGCTTTTAGATATTTTATTTTGCTACATTTGAATTTCTAGTAGATTGCATAAAGATTATTGATTTCAAGCATCTTGTAATCCACCTCTAACATGTGGAGAATTTGAGGTAGAGTTGTAAATTTTGTATGGTAGAATGGAGTTTGAAGTGATTAATGTGTGAATTTCTTTAAGCTTTTATTGTGACCTTTAATAATGGTGCTACACACAACATCATACTCTCCAACTTGACCCAAGATTCAAGGGCTTGTAATGTATCATGGAGTATGTGGGTAAGGATAAAACATTAATAGTTGTGGAAGAGTATGACAAGCAAGTGATATTGCCTCTTGTGGTGAAAGTCTCCAAGTATTTGAACCTTGGGCATGAAGAAAGCCCACCTCCTTTAGCACTTAGAAATGATGACTATTTATGGGAAGTTGTAACCTTTATAAAGGAAGCTCGCCTCTCTTTGGTAAAAATGGAATTGATTATTTGAAAATGACTCTGAAAAGTAATGTTTGGTGTATGGGTATGGGAGTTGAATTTGTAGATAGTAGACACAAACACATTTTTGACAATATTTACATGTTTGTGTTGGTGTTCATTGAATAGCAAAAATTCTTTCAACTAAAAAAATGCTAGTCATTTTTTAACATTTTAATGATTGCACAAACATTTAGTTGAAGCCACTCATTTTTTGACATTTGTAGTGCACAAACATTCAATTTTGTGTTTTTTAAACGTTTTGTAGTGACTACACATGACATTTTAAATTTGTTGCTGATTTGTTTTGCAATGGAATAGATTTTTTTCAATGGAGCAAATTTGCACCTACCTTTTTAACTATGTATGTATGTGGTTATGAGTAGTAAAACAAATGTGCTTACATTTTTTTTTCATTTGAATGATTTTTTGTTGTTCAAGCACATTTTTCTATTTTTTTTCAGCATTTTTAGGGTTATGATCTAGCTTTCACATGTAAACTATTATGTTGGTTATGCATACCAATGTTATGCACGACACTTAGAAATTCAACATTAAACGGAAGACAAATTGATACTAAAAGTCACTATATATAATGTCGGTATAACACGGGTCAAATACATATTGATACCATTACACCATGAAATTGGAGACCTTGAATTATTAGAATGGCATGTGAATTTGAGAAAAATTGTGATACCAATACTTGTTTTGTATCTCTAATTTTTAGAAGATACTAATGCTGGTATGTCAAAAGGTCAACACTCAATACCAAGTGGTTCACCAAGGTGGAACCAAATACCAACTTAGTTGAGGTTCATACATAATTGAATCATAATGTGCATCCAATGGATGGTGTGCTAGAGATTTACTGTACTCTTCAAGCTTGAAAATCACAGTGATGGCGATTATCAGGTATCATAAATGTTGCAGAAACTAGTGGGTTCTCCAATCATAGGAATTACATGATAGTGTCAAACCTGCACAAATGACACAGTTGGGTTCTTCAGACTGGACAAAAACTGGTATTACACTGCTGGGCCATTGATTACTGTAATTGCAAACACAAGCAAAAGGACTTTTTGCATTCAGAAAGAGTGAGTGAGGGAGACAGATTTGGTTTGCATCTAGTCTTTGAGCCAGTGCATGACAGTTTTATAACAACCCCTTTTCTGCAGGAGTGGGAGGTCTGTGTACAGGAGAAGCCTCTAGTTACGAGTTGCAAGCGACAAACAATACATAGAGATATAGATCTTCACCACACAAAACACCACAGAAAAAATTAGCAAAGCCAATTGCTCTTCCATAAAAATGCTCCTGAGTTCCAGTTCCATAATCAAATTCAAATATTCTGCAAGGCAGAAGAAGAAGAAGAAGAAGAAGCAGAGGGGACATCAGGGAACATCAGGCAAATGCCAGTAATGGGTGTCATGCATTTATCAGCAAGTTTATTCCTTTGCTGTTGGACTCAAAGCTTGGATAGTCACAGCTTTGCTTGCAATTCATCAGCAACCGCATCGATAAATTCCTCGGTGTTCAAGTAGTCATTTCTTGTCATCCTGCACTCAAATATGTACTCATGTCAAGAATAGATCAGCACATATACCTCACAAAACAAGATTGCATTGAAACATATTGTAGAGAGAAGAAGCTCCCAAAAGACATGTCAATACCCAAACAGATGTACTGGCTCTGGTCAAACCAAAACAAAACCTAACAATGAGTGTGCACTTGTAACCTTATCACTCAGAAGGTATGAAACCGATCTTCACATTCATCATGAATGGTGGTAGTCTAGCTAGAGTGAACTTACTTGGAACCATAGATCAAAAGAGCGAGATCCTTGGTCATCTTGCCAGCTTCAACAGTGGAAACACAAGCCTCTTCCAGCTTCTCTGCAAATTGCTCTAGCTTCACATTGCCATCCAGCTTTCCCCTGTCACAAAGGGAAAAATAGCCAGTTTATTATTGTGCAGAGATCAGAGGCAGACTGCAGATTTGCAATCTGAGAAAGAGAATGCTGAATGGGGAGAGTGAGGTGTGGAGGGTGTCAAGGGTTTTTTAACCTGTGACTTAGTCCCCGAGTCCAAGCAAAGATAGAAGCAATACTGTTTGTGCTTGTTTCCCCACCCTTCTGATGGACACGGTAGTGTCGGGTGACTGTTCCATGTGCAGCTTCTGCTTCAATTGTTTTCCCATCTGGACAGATCTGCAGGCAAGAAAAGCATGATAAGGGTATTTTAACCTTGCAGGCAAAGCTAACTCTGTGAAAGAAACAAAATTTACAAATTAGAAAAAAGTTGAGACAATTTTTCAGCCATTGCACCAATCACATTTGGCAAGAACAATGGTTGGAAAACAGTGTCATCATATGTCTCACCAACACAGATGTCATCAAACCCAGCGACCCAAATCCTGCACAGCACATCAATAAAAACCCTTAGTCAAAGCTGTGAACATTTGTCTTTGTCATTAGCAAAGAAATGGGTTTTTCAGAAAAAATGCAAAACACAAGATTGGAACATGGAGAAACACATCTCAAAGGACAAGCACCTTGAGCAAGCATGTCACTTTGGACATCTCCATCATAATTCTTGCAGGCCCAGACATAGCCACCTTCACTCTTCAGCGCATATGCAACCATGTCATCAATCAGCCGATGCTCATACCTGACAAGAGCAAGCTCATCATGCCCAGGTTTCCAAGTTAACATTTGGCCAAGTTAACTGCTAACTGTTAAAACATCATTTTTCTTTCTGACAGCTTACAAACTCCAGTTTTGGTACAAGATAAAACAGAGGTCTGCAGCTTGAAAGAGAGAATCAATCAACTGACCACACCTTACTGTAACAGGATGAGAAGGGTTCACTACTAGTAAATGGGAAGCAGCAGGCAGATAGCTGCTAATGTACTCTAGAGCTTTCAGAACTCATTCATCTGAGCCTCTGGAGCCAGGGTAAAGTGTGCTTGGAGATCAGAATTGCAAAACTTGGAGCAAACAGAATTTTCAATCTCATTGAACACCGAGAAAAAGAAAAAAGCTAACCAAATTTTGGCAGCCTCAAATTTAGCCTTCCATCCCGCCTCATAGACTTCCTCAAAAATGTCTTTGAACCTGTCAGTGAGTACCCACCACCCACAATGAGTACCTGCTATAAATAAACACTTGAAGACTCCAGTTCCATAATCCAATGGTCAACAAAATGATTTTCATCAAGAAAACAGAACTGCATTTCAATTGGAGAACTTTACACCAAAAAAACCATCACCATACCTTCCATCATATTTCTTCAAGATGGTGTTTTTGGTGCTTAAGTACAAAGGCCATTTCTTCTCATATGCCATGTTCATAGATGCTTCAGCAAAGGCTCGGATTGACTGCACAACACCAGTAAGAAAAGACAGCATCCCCTCCACTTATCACTTACAGTGTGACTCCAACAAGACCCCCAAAAAAAATTAGTGCCCATTAGATATGCTTGACCGGACACACAAGATTTTTTGGTGAAACATTTAGCTTGACTTCGGCTTTGTCCAACTTGTGTTATGTAATAAGCCAAATAGAAATTCAAATGAATGTACCTCATCTGTGTTGTACATGGTGATGCCCACTCCTCCAGCACCTGTGAAATCATAGACCTCAAACTCCTGTGTTTCCCCTCCACCTGTCTCTGGAACTGCACTGACCCCAAAAAAAAACCAGGCTGTTCTCACTTTCTCCACCTTGAAAGACAAATTTCATCAAAGACACATGTACTGACATCACAATCACATTCTAGAATACTTCATGTTCAGTTCCATTGACATAGAACTGCATACATGACACATAGTCATGCTCCTTCTGCTGCCTTTCTTACAGTTTGCAGCAGTTGATTGTCTTCATATTTGGGTCATGAAAGAGAGAGAGACAGACAGACAGACAGACAGACAGAAAATCATACCAAACACCATCTTTAGCTTCCCTGGGCCTTTGAAGACCGCATCAGTTGCCTTGTACTGGTCCCCAAATGCATGTCTGCCAATGCAAATGGGCCTTGTCCAGCCTGCATCATAAATCCACCACCTTGAAAATCAGTCTCAAATGCATGATATGTGAGCAACTAAACCACTGGTGATCAAACCATGGCCAAGCACTGAAACTCATATATCATGCTGTATGCTGTATGCTCTCAAACTCTTCACTGCATGGTTTTGGGAGCGTTTTATCACATGGAGTAGTGTAACCAAACTATAAACCAAAATCAGAAAATTTGAAATTAGTGCAACAATGTTTGAGAAATGATAACCTGGAACAAGCCGGGGAACGTTCTTGCACAGAATAGGCTCACGGAATACAGTCCCTGCAGCAAAAACCAGCTGTTATCATCAGTATAACGTTCAATGCAGGTAGCAGCATTTAGCCCATAAAGAAAAGGGAGAAATTACTTTTCATTGTGGTCTTTCACATCTCTTCAATAGAGGGCCTACGAGGCCCTAAACATTGTTTTCTCTTACAAACCCTAGAGCACTCTGAATTGGTGAAATTGGGTCCCCACCATTGAGGATGTTCCTGATGGTTCCATTTGGACTCTTCCACATAGACTTGAGCCCAAACTCCTTCACACGTGCTTCATCTGAGAACCCACATTTTCCACACACACCCCAAAAAAATCAGTGTATATTTATTACCAGTGCAAAACTAAAGAAAGGTGTTTTTTGTAGACCAGAATAAAGGAGGGTTCAAGGTGGTGATAGGACAAGGAAGAAAGGAATGACCTGATATATGCTAGGAAAGGAAGGAACCACCCAACATAAACCAGAAGAGAATGTGTAGAAGGAACATTGTGACTTTCCATAGTGACAAACTACTGCACATACAAAAAAAGTGCCAAGAACAGAGTAGAGAACTCAGCAGAGATGTTTCTAACATCTACATAAAACAGTTGCAGAGCTCATGGACACAAACATCAAAGAGCACAGGGTCTGACAATGGAAACCAACCTGGAGTGATGGTTGCACACTTAACAGCAACATTGTACCTGTAGAGAATATTGAAGTAATTTCAGTGTATAGAGTAACACAGAAATCAGAGGGACATAGTTCCTACACTCTCTGAGGTCAAGCAGAGCACCATGCCTCCTATGCAGTGGTCAAGCAGAGGGTTGAGGTCTCGACATACTTCAAGGTGGCTTCAGCACTTTCAATTGTCACTTTGTCATCAGTAGCATCACGATGAAGGATGCCCAAATCATAATACTTCAGCTCCAAGTCCAAGAAAGGTAAAATGAGCTGCATTTTCCAACAAAAGTTGCAACCAAAAAAAAATCATCAAATTACAAGAAATTGCCATAATGTCTTCACCATTTTCATGTTTTCAGAATGTTGAAAATCAATCAATTTTTCATAGCTCACCTGCAATTATTATGACCCAAACATCCAACAAAAACAGTCAATAGATAAACAAATCCCACAGACCTGTAATGTATATAATTCAATATATTTGAATCTCTGAAAGAGGGTGTTTCAAAATCATAGCTACATCATTCACAGACCTTGTCCTTGATCATTTGCCAAATGATTCTCGTCATTTCATCCCCTGCACTCCATCCCAGTAAATTCGACATGAGATTGTAAAATGCATCACAAGATTTAAAGACAACCAAGAAGAAGGAGCAACTTGTGTCCAAAGGAGGGAGACATTCATTCACTGTTGGACCTCACAGGAGGAATTCAATCCAGTGGAGAATTGCAGAATCTCCTTTGAACAAGGAGATTCTTAGAGCAAGTCACATTTGGCATCCAGAGAAAGTGAGGAAACAATAAGTTGCAACATTTGAAACTGGACTCAAGGAAGCCAAATTCAGGAGTGTAGCTGGGATCATCCTCCATGGCAATTGAAGATAGATAAGAAAAAAAGATAATCCACAAATGGAAACACAACTCTTCATGTGTATTTTGTATTCAAAACCAGTTGTTGAGCTTGACCGCCATAATGGGTCACAGGGTTCATAATGGGATCTACAGTACCAAACTGGAAATCCAGTGCTTTGTCTTTTGGATGGCCAGACATTTATATGACACCTTTGATCATCACAAGACATGACAAGCTGAAAGATGAGCTGAATTTCAACCAGCTTGCTCACTGCCATTGATTTGTAACCAGGAGGCTAATAAGGACACGAGAATTTTTTTTTGAAAGTCTGAGCATCATCACCCCAATTATGGGTGATGAAGGATGATGATGAGGAGTTCACAGATGCTAAAGCAGAAAGGGATCCTACAGCTGCTGCTGCTGATCAAGATTTCCAAGCAAGAACTCCCGAAATGCAGGAATCCACAAATGCAGGGAGCTAGAAAAAAATATATTCCAGAGTGTCTCCACGTTCTCTGCATGAAAGAAATCAAGCAACAGCCAGCCAGCCAACCATCTATTCCACCCCCCTTGTAGCAAAACTAGGGGATGACATAAATGTCTACAGCAAAGGGAATAGCTAGCAGAAAAGAAAGGGATCAGCCTCCTACCGGGTCAGATTCAACCCTAGTATTGGCAGTTGCAAAATCCGATCCCAAGATGCAGATCTTGCCATCACTACTACTACTGTCTTAGAAGAAGAAACCCAAAAAAATATATACTACAGCAGCTAGGTCTCGCACCCACAAAGAGAGTTGGATCTCAGGCCGCGGTTAGTAAGAACCCAAGTCTCCCGATGTGTGTGTGTGTTTTTCCCAGAACGACTAATGGTTCATTCTCCAAGTCTCATCTTCAATGCCATAGCAGAAAAAACATTGCAACAAAATCCGTTCCCCCCAGCAGAGGACTTCAAACTTCTTGCTCTTATTCTTCTTGTTTCAGCCTGTTCTTCTTGAACTCGAGAGAGGGGAGAAAAACCAAATCAGAAGGTCACGATAACAAAGGGGGGAAGGGAAGGCCCAAAATCCAACATACCATCCATCTCGACGATGGGATTCTCCACCTTGATCTTGTCGAAAGCCATGGCGGCGAGCAAAGACGACAATGAGGACAACAGCTGCAGCAGAAGGAGCAATAAGGGACTAACGAAGGAACTAACGAACAGCGAGCGAGAGATCGAGAGATCCTGGGCGGGCAAAAGCGCGAAGAAGAATCCTTTTTCAATACGTCAACGGGAAGCTGAAGACACAGAGAAACAGATGCAGACAAAGCTCGCGGATCTCGCGGACAGGAGACCAAGAAAGAGGACGGTCAAAGGAAGAGGAGGAGGAAGAAGAAGAAGAGTGAGTGCGCGCCGTCGCCATCGCCAAGCTCTCTTTGTACATTCACAGCGGAACACTCACTAACAAGTAACTAACCAGAAATGGATACTTACTAACTGCTTGGGACATTAGTGGGTTACGATAGTCAGTCATTAGACCAACTCCTTCCCCTCTCGTCCACAAAACTCACTAACCAGTAGCGGAGTGGGTTCGCACTAACGGTAATGGCACCATTTTTAGTGTGCTATTATGGTAGCTAAATGGCTATTGGCAAATTGTTTGATCATTTTATCTCCTTTCAGACATGGACAATTTCCTAATTGCCACGTAATGAAGGCAATGTAGTTTGCTTGTTCTTTATACCCTAGACTGTAGTTAGTACCTTGGCAACTTGACACATGTTTGACCAATAATTAATTAAAAATTAATTTTTAATTTTTGAAAATTTGAAAATTTTAATCTCAGAAAAAATATTTTTGAATATTCATCACACCCCTCCCCCCCCCCCCAAATATTCTGAAAATTTTATTAAATTTTGAAGCTTGGGTGCATTGGGTTGGTGTGGTTGTATTTCGCTAGACTTGTAGCTTGGTTGTTTATTGGGCCCTATTGCATTTTTTGATCCAACTTTTGGAAGTTTTACCTTATTAGAATTGATTTTCACATTAGGTGAACCAGTTTTTTGGTGGAAGTGTTTAGACTGTATAGATTGGAACGCATTTTTTTGGTGTTCAGAGTAGTGTGGACACAGAAGTAGGTAGATGTACAACAACATCTTCTTACCTATTGGTAGGGCCAGCATTTGTGATGCCTTGTTATATTATGGCACCTATTATCAATTTTCTTGCCTAGGCAAATACCCCAATTACCAACTTTGTTCTGTTTTTTAATTATAACCCAAAGATTATGCATAACGTTCAATGTGTTGAATGTTGAGTTTCAGCATTTCATACCTAGATTTGATAGATAAAATTTCATTACTTTGCGGATACCACTGAAAGAAGGGTTTTAGGATGAAAGAAGGCCCAAAGACAGGGTGAAGACAGAGTGACTTTACGAATTAGAGCATCTCCAGCGGTGCTCAGTATGTGATGATGACCCACGCTGCAAAAATGTTTTTCACTGCGTCCAAGTTTAGTTATGTACTCTTCTGCAACCCCACCCATAGAACTGAAACTGGGACAGCAAATACGTGGGGAACTACTAATAGCAAACCACCTGGAGCAATCATTATGATGGGCCAATCAGAAACAGTGAGCACAAATAATATATTTTTAAAAATGCCAAAATTTACTATCCCCCAACTTCCCCCCTCAATTTTTTTGTGAAAGAAACTGAAGAATATTTTGGAATACTGGGTTGGCTTGTGATTTGGGACACTTAGCTCCATCTTGATTCGAACTTTGTCATGCCCTCTATATTTAGGCATCATAGTTGGGCACACTCAATTTCTAAAGTTGGACTTTTATGCACATGTCTTCGAGAAGGATTGTTGGGATAAAAGTTTTGGACTTTTTGTTTCAAATTGTAGAGAATTAGACGGTTAGGTGTAGGGACAATTTTTTGTTTGCATGTGGAAGAGTGTTTGCATTTTGGTTAAACTTCACTTTATATAGTCCACCTTGCCCTTCTCATGGAATTTTCTATATCATGAGTTCTTGAAGGGCTCAAGTATTAAATTCATTTTTTATTGGGAGTGGTTTATTATTCAATTGAACTTGTGTGAACCAGGCGATCTTGAAAATGGGGCAATTTTTTTCAAAAAAATTTGCAAATTTAGTCAAATTTAAACTAGAACAAGGCATTTCTCCCCAAAAATTCCCAATTTTTTGCTAAAACAAATGACACATTTGTGAGAGAAAAAAAATTGCTGGTGTGAATTCTTCTAGAAACATATTCTAACCAAGTCAAGTTCAAAAACCTAGGTCGATTCGGAAATTGGTTCCACTAATAATCTACAAAATTTCTTCAGATTGCAAATTATGTAAGTAGCAATGCTGTAACAACTAATGGTCGTTTAAAATGGTCATTTAATTAAGAAGTTCAAACTACAAACTATTTGCAACTTTTTCAAAAGAGTAATAATAGAGTTATTCATGAAGTCACCCAGACTTTGAGCTTTAATTTCATCCTTCATCCATAGTTCATCCCTTAAACAAACGAAGGTGGATGAAATTTGAGAAAAAAAAATTTAATATCAAGATGAATTTCAAAAGATGGTACACAAATTGGTACATAAAATGCTCAGTTTTTAATTTGTTGCTTATCTCAATGTATTTTCCCTATACCGAAATTAGTGGGAAAAATGAGTTTCAAGCCTTATTTTATGCCTATGTATGTTTAAGCTCTGCACCGTTGCACACTATCACTGATGATCAACTATTTGATTTTTTTCCTTATATTTTCATATGGCTTTTAATAATTCATCATTCTTTATGTCAATATCAAATTTAATTTAAATTTAATATGCATTTCATGGACATGAAAAAAAATATATATTAATTTATTTTCTCATATCCATGTTGGTGGATAGGGAAAAAGAGTGAAATAATTATAAAACGAAGGTAATTATCAAGAAAATTAATAAGAAAAAAGAAAAATAGTTGTTAAGAAAAAATAAATGAACTAACTAGGTTTGAAAATGAAGTAATTATTTTTGAAATTGTCTTTGGAATGGTCCATGGAAGACCATAACAAAGGATTCCAAAAAATTTCCCATATACTAGTTTCAATTACTCGTCACTAAAATTACACATTCCTTGAGCAAACATGTGCACCCATAGAATGGGCAACATGGTTGTTATCCCCCCTTCTCACAAGGGAAGAAAAAAGATGAGCCCTCTTGGGTGCATGTTTAGCCGTCTCATTGACTATATGAAAACTATAGTCATAACATTGTCACCATTTTCAGCCTGGGCCAATAAACCCTAAACCCCTAAACCCTAAAAGCCTACGTACCTAGTACCACGTGTTTGGCTTTTTCTTTGGCCACCTTTAAATTGACACAAAGTAGGTGCCATTGGCCCCTAGGTAATAATAATAGGTCTATTTTTGTACGAGGTTTTTTGAAAGATTATATTTTAGCTTGTGTTGAAACTTGAGCTTAGTTATAATAGAGTTATAATATATCTTGAAGGTTTTTTTGGTTTCTTTTAGAGGATTTTTTTTTTGAAGATTATAGTTTTTGCTATGGTGAAATATTTTAGTTTCCATAATTCTTCTTTTGCCTTAAGATACTTTTTAATGTAAATGGCAAGGCCACACAATGTGCCACACCCCTTGTTAGATTCATATTCATGTAATGCCTGGCCCCCACTTAATGGATTTGGACTTCCATACTTAACAAACTAAAGAACAAGAATGGTTGTTAGTTAAAAATAGACCTTTTTTGCAAATGGTGAAAATGAAGCCGCCAATTATGGACAAGTGTAAAACATTATTACAAGAAAAAAAAAAACCAAAAAAGAAATTTAAAAAAAAAAAGGACCTATAACTTAATTCAATAATAACCAAAACAAGTTACAAATCAAATGTGAGAAATAGAAGATGTGAAACACAAGAGTGAAAGTGTGAAGGAAATGGATAATAAAAGGGTTGACATCATAATTTGGAGAGTCACTCATATTCTAACAAAGAGGACAAAAGTCATGGTTGTTCAATTAAATATCCTCTAGAC
>Ga0116227_10005346_pt1 | contig 27115 bp, 19 predicted proteins | sample S1TSphgellanicum_FD_89693 | JGI IMG/M metagenome (GOLD analysis project Ga0116227, IMG submission 89693) | Host-associated microbial communities from peat moss isolated from Minnesota, USA - S1T2_Fb - Sphagnum magellanicum MG | ecosystem: Host-associated > Plants > Peat moss > Unclassified...
AAAAAATTTGTGTTCATGGAATTCAATAAAAAATGTTATAATTCAAACTTGCACATTGAATTTGATTTTGTCATTTTGTATTTTGATGTTTATATTTATATTTCTATTGATTTTAAGTTTAAACACATGTGCAACAATTTAAAATATATGTAAACCCTGAATAAAAAACTTGTGTTATATTGAAAATGATGATGTCATAAATTGTACAATCAATTTCCAAGTATATATGGAAAATTTGTTTTCATGCAATTCAATAAAAAATTATAATTCACATTTAATTTGAAGATATATCTATACACACACACATTATGATATTTTATCAATTGATTTTGTCATATTATATTTTGATGTTTCTATTTAAATTTTTATTGATTTTATGTTTAAAGTTCAAATGCATGTGCTACCATTTGAAAATATATGTAAACCTTAAAAAATAACTTGTGTTATATCGAAAATGATGATGTCACAAATTGTATAATGCAAATTCCAAATACAACTTGGATAAAATTATGTTCACACAATTCAATAAAAAGCATTATAAAATTATTATATTTCCAACAAATTATTGATAATATTTTAATATATTTGAAGATGTATATTGTTGATGCATAATAGGTTTCATGCATGTAAAGTTTTTCTTTTCATCAATTTAGAATTTTTAGTCGTTTCCATTCATAGCCAAAACGATTGAGAGAAGACCAAGAAGATTCAAACTCCATTATAAAAAAGGCGATTTTGAACACTCTGGCTGCAAGCAGGCGGGAGATGTCGATGACTAGTTTCAAATGCTAGAGACAATTAGATAATAAGTTGTCTACAAATGGATTGCAGCTAACCAAATGGCAAAACATGGACTTGAAGAACTCTTTAGGGCATAGGAGTAAGTAAAGGAGGAACAAAGGAACCAGAAGTTAACACAAGATAAGGAACACACACTAATTTGCAATACTTTAGGATTAATACAGTCTACAAGGTTGACAGAACCTAACAGGAACGATCATAAGCAATGATGGTAGTATTGAAGGAGCCAGAGAGAGAACATGTTACTGAATTGAATGTAGTTGTAAGTGCAGGACATATCTAGAATCATTTTTGGCAAAGTCACAGAAATAAACGAAGCCCAAGCTGGAAGACTGAATATAGGAGGACAAAAGAACGGAACAAGCGGTAGTACAAAGATGCTTCATGATCTCCTAGACACGGCATCAACTTTACAAAGCGGGACAAGTGAAGAAAGTAAAGAAACCTGAAGTGGTAGCAAAAAGGAATAGTGTCAAAGAAAGAGAGAGCTCACGCAGATCTTTCTTAGAAGATGCAAAGATGCTTAGCAATGATAGAGCCATAGTTATGGTAGCAGCAGGGGAACAACAACCACTTCACCCTGAGACTATGAGGAAAATGGTCAAAACACTCCGGCATGAGTAATCTGGGCAAAGAACTAGAAGAAACAGATCGCAGACACAAAAAAGGGCGTTCGTCGCAAAGCTGAAATGATACAAACCTGACGGGAAGGAAGCGAACAAGGCATTATGGTTCAAGGAGGAACAATACTAAAAACATAACAAGGCTGACAAGGCTGTGCAAGAAAGCAAGCGTAGAACAAAAGAACATCTATACCCTATAACAAAACACAGATGCTCCCTTGTGCTCACAAACAGAACTGATAGCAAAATGGGGAGGAGTTGAAGGCTGGAGTTGTAGACCATGAGAGAAAGGAGGAAAATCAAATAAGCACAACAACAAAATTAAAAAAAGAAGAAAAACAAAAGAACTTCTGTGTGAGATGAGGAAGCATACCTGAGTTCTACGCATTGAACAAGGCACAATAGTGCGTTTTCTGGAGATCATGATCACATGCTAAAAAGAAAGCAATTGAAAACTTATCTAGAAAGGAGGACAGAAGACAAAACAAATGGGTGGAATTTTATCACAAGTGTCAAATTCAAAAAATGAGCATATGTGTGCTCATTTATAGTTTCTTAAACCTTTTCGACTTCTAATATTTTTAGTAGATTCAAAACACCATAAGATGTATAATAGTTTCTAGATGTAACACCTTGAAAAAGCTTTTTGTGAATTTAAGAATATGAAGAGAATTAAACACCTTATGGCTTTCTAATATCCACCTTTGCAACTTCCATTTGAATGTGTATAAAAGAATGACAAAAATAACAAATAATTAATCTAAATTTTTCTTTTTGCAATCATGGCTTCAAGTTCTTCAAGTAGACTTGATTTTGTACTGCAAAATCTTATAGCAAAATTTGCACTTCAATTTCCTGTGTTAGCAACAAACAAAGCATCAATACCGCCAACAAAAAAACAATGGTGTGCTACCACAGGTCAAGAAACACTTTTGGACAACTGAGGATGCTGAGATTTCCAAAGCAAACAATCATTTGAAAGCTACGAACAATTAAAGGAGTTTATAGACGGATGGGTGCAGAAGAAGACAATGTTTCTCTCAACACACAATAACTACTTGCCATGCCCAGGTATTCTACATACAAAAGGCCCATCCTAAGTTTAGACCAAACTTTTTGATATTGATGTTAACACCAATAGAGTTCCATGACAGGTCCACACACTCCTGTTGACAGAGAGTTGAATCATTGATCAAACCATTGAAAGACTCACTTCCCAGCTGGTGTCAACTTCAAAGGTTGTGCTAATTTAAGCTGATCATTGTTATACACCATTTTGCATTCACACATCAGGCACAATTAACTTTCATATCTAGGTGGAATAACAAGTCAGGAAAACAATAATATCTTCAAATATAATGTTGAACAATATAGAACACAACTTAACAAGATAATTACAAATATAATAGCTACTTTCCATGTATATTTCAATTTAACAATAGGTGTTAGGTCTAACATCAAAATAGCACGAAATTACATGCCTTTCTAATTTGAACTTAGTCCATTGAAAATAAAGATCCACCAAACTATGCAATGATATAAAAATTAGAAAATTTAGCTCCCTCATCAAGAAATGCCCATATACAAATGTAAAAACTTATTGTGTAATTTAGGGTTCAACTTGAAACTAACCACATAAAAGGGAACAATGTGAGTCTTCATATGAATATTCCATATAATTAACACTTGTGATCAGAGAAGTCATCTATAATTGCTAACAATTTTTGGAAAAAATTTCAGGTCATGCTTTTATTCTCATGGATGTTTTGAATGTCAACTATGACTAAGATGACATTCATCTCAATAAGCGAGATGTATACAATCTCATCCGTCAAGAAATACAATCTACCTACACGGGAACTTTGAGTCCATACCATCTTAAACGTATGTACTTTGAGTTTGACAAAGAGAATGATATGGCATCTTACCTTTCTTTGTCCTACCCAGCCATGGAGAATGTTCTTCAAGAGTTGGATGCAATTGTGAAAGATGAATACCCTTCGCTATTTCTCTTCAAAAGGTGGAATCTCCTGCAAAGAAATCAATGATCAATCAACAAGTTTCATTGGCATATCAAGTGCTCAAAAATCCAAAAGCTGACGATGCCCAACATGTTCCAAAAATAGTTGAACTTGATGATTTTGACACTGAAGAAACAGAGTTGCAAAAAGACAACCTTTGCAATGTTTAAAGAAAACATTATTTTCACCTAAAGCAGTTGAAGAAGAGAACAAATAAGGTATTGAAAGTCATGAAGAGGATAGCCAAACCAGTCTAAAGAAAAACCATGGTCGACCTCTTGGATCAAAAAACAACAAAAAAAATCCAGTTGTCAATAATGTTGCCCAAAAACGCAATGTGCCTACAAAAAAGGGAGAAACTTCTTGAACATCCAAGAACATTTTGTGTATAGCATTAGATGTGAGAACAATAATAAAATATACATTGGACAGAGTGTTAATCCATACAAATGGTTCAAACAACACATGCGAAGATCACTCAAGAAAATGAAACATGACATTGATATGAGCAAAACAATCAATCTAACTTTTAAGTTGGATATTTTGTATTCAAATATGCATAAGTACAAGTTTGATAAAATGGAAAACCATTACATTCAATATTTTGATAGTACCTCTCATATAGGCTATAATAACTTTCATCATACAGAAAATATTGGTATTTGAAAAGGAACAATATGATATGTAAATGTTGAAGTCATATGTTATGATTTTCAAATCACAAGAGAAAAAATCTTGCCTTCATTGTATCCTCTGCATTATTCTTCATAGGGCCATCAACTATCCAATGTCCAGCATCTGTGGATCCAACCATTCACACAAACCATCCATGTTTAGATCCTTGGTGACAGACATGTGTTCATGCCCACCACATAATGACTGTTAACCTGGTAGAGGTTGAGCATAGTGAAAGCCACACATCTCTTCAGCCTACTTTGTTCTGCCAAATTGTTTCCACCTTATTTAAGCATTTAAAGCATTCAGATGTATCCATATTTTGAGGGTATCAGATTCTTCACCAATACCCTGCCATATAGGTTTAGGGTATTCTACTCACCTTGAAAAGCAAGTTTCCACATTCATCCTTGCCTAAACATAACAACCCAACTCAACATCCCATATTCCTAATGGTAACAATATTACAGTCCTGTAGTCTACAACAAACTTGCAAACCTTGAAAGAACTCCAAAGCCTTCTTTGAAGTATCACCACAACCCAAAACAAAAAAAATACAACAAAAAGGCATTAGATACAAAAAAGAAAAGAACAGAAAAATGGTAATCCTTGCAAAGCCAAATCACCCAACATTGCACATCCTGGGGAAATAATTGGGTGCCAGATTGAGACTCCACCCTTATCCCACCAAATCAGTTTGAATTTGGCCACCTTTTCATAACTTCGTCCAGAAGAAAGTCCCTGTGAAACAACCACCCCAGACTAATTATTTCCAAAACTGATGTAACAAAGTTTTATTGTTTTCCTGGAAAATCGACCTCCAAAGTCACTGGTTCCAAACATACAACTCAAAGCTCATCCTTGTTACCCCCATACCACTCAGAAGTATTTCTGATATTGATGTGTAAAATGTCCTATTCAAGTAAACTGGTCTCAATCAAAACAACCAACAACAACAAATAGATGTGGAATCTATTTGCAATTGGCTGCTGGAACATTTTTATCTTCAAACAAGCAAAATGTTGAAAAGATTGCATAATGAATGAAGAGAATGAGAGAGACAGAGAGAGATTGACCTTTACTTGGTGCTGTGACTAGATCTGGCCATGATGTTGATGGGCTTCATTAGTGACAAATCTATCTTGAGAAAGGGTTATCCTTCAATCTCCGACTGTGTGAAAAGCTTCTCCACATTTGTCACCCAATCCTTCAGTTTCACCAACACTTGGAACTCTGAATCTTGTAACATACCATTAGAACTTTGGTAACCATAGATGGGGTATTTTGTGCCTTCACACATGTACAGCTGGGTGGTACAAGCAGGCATATAAGTCATATTGCACTAAGTGTTTGAAGTATTCCTGACAGCCATACAAGTCATGCAAGGACTCTGGCCAAACTTGTAGCAGCACACTATAACTAATCTAACAAGATCATTACAACTGTCAAAGTCAACATCTAAGATCACCAAGTATTGGATTTAAAACAAGAATTGTTATAAGAGGGCCATAAGAAAGATGCCAATAACATCTTTGCAGCTAGAATTTCAGAAATCCACTATGTGGACTCCATGCAACAGAACACATAAAATCTCTTCCAACATTCTTGAAAGAATGGGTCCTCCACCAGCCAAATATCCTAGGGGACACTATTTTAGCTTTGACTGTTTCTTACTCCACAATACTTGCAACCATCTTCAATGGCCTCAGATAATTTCATTGTGGCACAGGAATCCAAATAGTGAAATCATTAGATTGGTGAAGGGATTACCTGGGGCAACACAGTACATGTTATTTCCTCAAGTAGATCAATAGGAAATGAATTGAATTGGGCCAACATATGGAATAGCTGCTGAAGTAGATCCGCCTGCCATGTCAGCAATATATCGTCAACAACTAAGTTGATCAACTTCTATGTTTATGAGAAAAAACTACTTGAAAAGCACCTGGAGGAAAACTAACATCATTTGCTTATGAAATTGCCACCTTTGTCTTTAGTGGTCCTACTTTAAAGTTGCCTGGTTCATGTGAGAATAGATATAACACACTTTGCTTTTCCAAGGTTCTTGTGCATCTATAAATGGGGTAATCTATTGCAGAACAATGGAGGTTCTTATTGGTTTTTTGGTAATCCTCACAATCATCAATCTTCTGCAGAGGGTGAACCATTGGAAACATTATCCCAAGAGTAAAGAAAGGACAGACCATACAAACAAAAGGGACTGGAACATGAACCTGAATGAAGCTGTTCACCTGCTAAGTCAAGATGCCTCTTTGGACTAGGAAACACGAGCTGCAGTCTCTTTAGAATATCACATCCAGCCATGCCTCCTAAGCCTGAGTGTGTTTTGGGGGCACGGGCAGCAACCATCCATGGGGCCAACTTGCTGGCTAGTTGGTCCAGGCATGTATCCAGCTTCATCTAGAGATCCTAGAGAATGTAGAGGTGAAGAGGCAGCTGATGAAACACAAACCACAAAGTCCAGAGTTAGATTTTACTTGTTTCAGCTTGAAAAGACTGAGTTTGCTTTGAAGGGATGATTAAAAGTAAAAGACATGTGTCAGCCAACGGAGAGAGTGAATCAGTTGATCAAATGGAAGGGATGGTACACTGGCATTGGTAGCACAATATGTCCAAAATGTCCTACATCAACATAGCATAATTTTCAGACACAGTTTTTCCAGTTTTTTTAGGAAAAAAAACGCTAAACAAACAAAAGCTCAGACTTTTGTCATTCCATGAATTAAATACAGGAGATATTCAAACACAAGCAACGAAAATCCTCCGATTAGCAAATGGATCATTAAAAGTAAAAGATGGATATGCAAGTACACGCTTTGAACAAAACACAATGTTTGTTCGCATACCATCGTAGGTGTTTTTCATGAACGCACTGCAACTGCTACACCGACTACCGTCCCTAGTCAAAAAAACCATTCCAAGACAGGAATCGCAGAGAGTCTTCGGCTCCATAATGTTCTAGTTGTTCTCGAACACGGACATTGCAAGCTGTATTCAATGCCCAAACTTCAGCAGCAACAACAACAGTAGAAACTAAAATAATCCATGTGTAAATTGTAAGGCCAAACTCCATTGTGTTTGAGCTTTTGTGTCTAATCATCCAATGTCAAATGTCCATTGTAATTTGTGTTTGTTTGCAATGTGCATAGTGTGTCTTAAGTTCTAATTCTAACTCTTGTTGTGAACAATCACCCAACAATGAAAAAGGACTTTATTCAAGTTTGAGAGAGTTTTACACACAAATAGTTTTGTAGTACATACATGATAGTGCAATGTGCATCATCATAGAGCTATGTAGTATATAGGTTCTCTCGCCATATTTTAGATTATGTGATGTACATTTCAACAATTTTTGTTGGAGTAAATTTCCATATCTTGCCAACTTGTAATGAAATTTTTTTATTGCACATAGCCATGTTTCTATTTATTGAAATTTTGTGGAGCTAAAAGTTCCACATTACAACATTTGTAATATTGCTAGATATGCACTTCAGCTATATGTCTAAAAGCTTCTCATTTGAAATTACAAAATGCTTAAAGAAAAGGCTAGATTGGAGTCATTCTTGTGCATCCCTTACAATTTTCTCAGTGCACATGGGTCCAACAAGTTGAAACATTCAATACATGGAGTCTCCTCAAGACCATTATCTTCGTAATGGTGGTTTTCATTTTTTTTGTGAGAACCATCGATTCCAGTTTTTGGGGCAGGTTTTAAGAATCACTTCGATTCTTTAAAAAAATATTCCCATTTTGAGAATCGCCCTGGTTTTCAAAATTAAAAAAAAATTTGGATTAGGTGAAATTCAGAGTTAGTGATTCTCACAAGATATTGAACTGCTAGTTTTCAAGGACAATTTTAAAAGGTTGATTCTCACAAATCACGATTTTTTGTTATATATTTATCTTACATTTTTTTTGGGTTTTTTGTGTTTCTTTCCTTACAATCAACAGTTTTTTTGTGGCATGAAACTCAATTTAGGAACAAATTTGGTGCTAAACTGAGTTTGCTTTGTTATTTCTTCATCTAAACATATTCAACCAATCACTTTTGCTAGTATGTGTACTACAGCTATAAATGTTCTCGACCCTGGTGCATTTACTGATGAGTCTTAATATTTCATACCCTTATTTAATAAAATTTCTTGACTTTGGAGACAATAGTCAAGAGGGGATGAAGCATCACATTGGGGGTGCAACTCAGGCCCAATAGGGCATGACTTTCCGGATAACTGCAATATTTATTTATTATTTTTCACCATGAAAACCGAACCCTTTCCAAAATGTGAGAACCGATCAAATTTTATGCCAGGTGAGAACCTAGGTGATGCTCACCTCTGGTGAGAACCTTCAATCCAGTTTCATGGTGATTCTCATCCTCACTTCTCATTGGCAGGTTCTCATTGAGAACCAAACTAAAAATTGGTGCTAGTTTCAGCTGACAGGTGAGAACCACCCAACACTGGTAACTACCTATGTAAGTGGGTAAGTAGGGTAAATTAATAGGTAGGGCACTTGCTGGTTACAAATGTAGTACATACATGCGGATGGTTAGTATAAACCAAAGTGGTAATTATGGGACAAGAATATAATGGAAAAACATTTCTTGTCCACAAGCCATCAATATAAAGACCTCTAAAACTTTTTCCTAATGTATTTGAAAGTAGACTTACACAACATGAAAGCCAATAGGGCATTTCGGACAACCAAATGCTCACAAGTGCAGACATTCCATTTTCCAAAATGTTCCACATTGTTTTCTTTCCATATGCCTAATGGGTATCCTCCAGACACCTGCCTGATACCACAAGAAAAAAATTAAAGTTTTTATTTGGGGGCAATAATTACGCCTTGTACAGCCCTTGGGCCCAAGCTTTAACAGATAGATTCAGGTCCACACACACCTCTTCTTCATGGGGCCCCATATTCATGAAAAGCCCAAGATGTCAGGCTTTATCCTAGGGTAACCTCTTTTCAAGAGAAATAAATGGACGTGTTAGCACATCAGTGCCTACCTACCACCGAATTACAACTCATAATTCCTATCCTCTTTTGCACATGCAAGAAAAGTGACCTCATCACATAGGATCCAATCCCGACTGTTATTTTGTCCCATTAGGGGGCTTATTTTGTCTCTTGAAAACTGATTACTCTTGGTAACCAGCTCCCTCTTGTTAGTTACCGAATACATAATGGGATGGTACCTGTTGGCTCACTTTTCGTTTCAAACTTCACAATACAATTTCAATAACAGTAGGCTAGTGGCAGTGCTTGAGGAAAAGGAACCCTCCTTTAATGACTTCCAAATAAAATTAAGAAAATTTTGGGACTTCTTCATCATGAAGCCTCATGCAGATTTTTATGCCAAATAAGAGCTAGTGTCGATTAGTCACCCACATTTGACAGTTTGGAACTAGAAGTTTTAATTCTGGTTCCAACAAACTGGTTCAAATTTCATAATTGTAATTGGACTCAGAACCAAGTTTTTTAATTTTTAAAAACCATAATAGGATTTGGATTTCATTTTTTCCCCTAAATAATTGGCTAAAACCATTGCTAACAATTGGTAAATCGTTGATTTTGGTATGAATTGCATAGAAGTTGACCAAAACTGGGTTTGATTTTCACAAATGGAATCCATATTTTTTGAAAAATCAAACCTAGAGTTGGGTTCCTAGTTCTAGTCCAATGTGCATCCAGGGCAGGATGAATTTGAGGTTTTTTTTTAAAACTACAACTAGAGGTTCTTCATAAAAGTGAAAAACTACCTACCACTTGTAATGCCATCGAGAAGACCTTCATTTGAGAATGCCCCAGATATGGGCCCTTTTCCTACACTAATGTCCATTGTCCTACACAATGTGTAAACTAGTGTTGACAAGTTCTCACTTTTCAAGACAACCTTTAATCACAGTTCCATTTTTTTTAATTAGAAAGAATCTTTGGTTCCAATTCAGGGATTTTAAAAACGTTTTGAGAAAACCTCTGGTTTGGTTTTGTCAAACCTCTAGTCCAGTTTTGGACCTAATTCTTCAATTTCAAAAAACCCTTGTTTTGGGTTCAACTTTAAAATTTTTTAAGGCAAGTTCAATTGTAAACTAGGTCTAGTTCTACTTACTATGCATAGGTCAAAATTAGCTTGTTTTAGTTACTACCATCACACCACCAATAAAATGTAACCAACCATATCAACTATGTGCCTAAACTCAATTTTATTAAAACGAAAAGAAAAAGATTACATCCTTCGTTGAAAGATTTTTCAAAAGTAAGAACTACATGCCTAATGCCAACCCAAATGATTTACATGGCAACAAAGTGTTTGGTGAGTATTGGGACAAATGATTTAAGGTTTGATTAGGCAAAAAATTGCATGTGCTCATCAAAATAATAGAATAAAATGCTTGCCAAGAGTCTATGCATTGTGTACTGAATAGGTTGGAACTTTTCTTCCTCTCTAATAGCTGCCCAGGAAAGCAAATTGTTCACTCCCTTCTTCACCTAAGATTTTTCAAAATAATACATCATCTTTCATCTTACTTCTGTGTTAAATTCTTTGAAAAACAAAAGCTATTGGAGATACGAAAACTTGGGCTTCTTTATTTGGACCACTTTTCAAACAAGTGATAGTGATAGTTAATCTAAGTTAGGCTCTCATCAAAAGGATTGGGAATATTGAAAGTGAAATTTCTTCATATGCAAAGAATACAACTTAGGGATCCTTCCCACCTTTCTTTGACAATTTGACTTACATGTAAAGATTTTTTAATTGCCACACATTGGATTTCAAATGTACAGTTACAAAAAACAAGTGTATAACAACAAATAGAGTTTGCTTAGTTAAAAGAAATTTCTTATGCATAGTTGTGTTGACATCGTATAAACTTTAAAGAAAAGAACATCGAAAGTGCAATCAAGGTTTGTTATCACAAGATATATAAAAGGTTGCATCAATTTCTTCCCATGAACTTGTGGTCTCTACATTCAGAGGTCTCCATCAAGCATAACAAGTAGCATGCTTGTAGATGGCCACAAGCCCAACCATGAAAATCATCAAATTTCAGTGCACAAGCTATGGGGACCGTATTAAAAATCTCAAAATAAGATGAGACCTTTCATACCCGCATATATGTCCATGTAGGTGAGACCATTACATCCCACAATTTGGTTATAGACTGAACTAGTTGCTACAACATATTAGTAAAAGAAAAATAAAATTGTCCAACACTAGAACATTGTATATTCCCCATGTTTGTTGGACACACCATTATACTTCCTTCTTGGAATATTAAAATCTTCCTTCATGGTTACAGATTTCCATGTTCCAATGTTTTACCTTGGAAGCTCAAAGGTACCTTCACTCAAATACCCAAATCACATGACCAAAGGAGTAGCCTAAAAAAAACAATGCCACGTTGGTAAATGAATACATTAATATGTTTTTTTTCAATATTTTTCACAATGGATTCACAAGGTTAAGCTTTCATACAAATAACTAAAAAAAACCACTAAACAAGAAGATTCCCTGACAATTAGCCATGATTGAAAAAAACATGTATGAAATCTGCGAACTAGACAACAAATGGTGAATCTAGTCAAACTTTATTCATAACCATTGCACACTTTGGGAACTTGCTTATACCATCATTTGAAATCTTCCAAAAAATCCACAATTTTATATTTAATTTCAGTCCTCATAATGACAAAGTTGCAATAGCATCTTAGCAACACATTGAGTTTTTCTACTTGGACCAAATAGTAATGATTTAGAATAAAGATATGTCAAGTACACATTTGATGGGTAATGAAACTATTGAAATCACTATTCTTTTAATGTTAAAGAAAAGACAAAGGACAATTAAAAAAGCTTAAACTAAAGGAAGACATTGCCAATTACTTGACTATACTATAAACATGTAAGAGAGGTCCCAACTTTTTCATCTGCTTCAATGATTTTGGTAATTTTGCAAGCCATGTTGGCCCCCATATGACTCACATGTATATTGTTGTTCAAATATTGCTCCAAAAACAACTTCTATATTTGCTTGGGCATAAAGAGCTTGCATAAATTCAAAAAATTGAGGAAGAAGTTTGCGAGTATTATATGTTAGGTTGAAAAGGATAATAAAGATTTTAAAAACCAAATAGTAGTTACTAAACTAATCTCAAATACAAGTTTGCAGGCAAACTACATTACTAAACACAACACAAATCATAGATTTGACAAGGGTCAATCCTTTTTTGTTAGAAAGATAAAATCAAATTGCCACTCTCCAAACACAAAGACATCAATATATTTGGGAAATAAATAAGGTGATTGAGTTTTTACCATCTACATAAGTCATGGATTCATCATTAATGAACTAGTCCATCCCAAAATCAGAGCTCACAATTCCATTTGATACCATCGGCCGTTGAAGGGCCTTGCATATTTCTCCTGTTCCATTCTTTAGTAGTACCTACCAAACATATATTGTCTTCAATTTTATTTCACCATAATATGGATGTTGCAGTCTATCACACATGTATTTACACCAAGTGCTTGAGATCAATTAGAGCTAAAAGCTAATTTGTTGATAAATCTTGATAAGTTTAAAGTTTACCAATCTTCTGGGGTACAACTTTTTAATGAAAGTATTTTGAGGGCAATTCAATCCCAAAAACCGTAAAAACAAGAAAAAAAATCCTTATACAACATATTAATCCACCTATTGACGTACTATAAGCCATTAACCCTCAATGCTGCAAAGGTATCACTATAAGCGAAAAAGCTACAAAAGAAATAATTACACTAATAATGGACGCTAAAAGCATCCCAATGGCTATGGATATGGTCCTTTGACTTTGTTTTAGGTCATCACATGGCCCAAACACAAGACCCTCTTTTGGAATAGAAAGAGATGGCATAATGGCTAACATGATAGATGTCATGGCAAGATAAAATGACAAACCATTGTTCATTAAAAATACTTTGATCATTAACTTTGTTACTTGTACCCCAACATCTATTGTGGCTATTCCAAACGACATCGCTACATAATTAAGGGTGGTTGCAATGGACCCACAAAAGATGCCATTGCAACAAGAGTTGCTACTACAGTACTACAGGAGTTCCAGTCCCAGTGGCATTTAAGTCGGTTTTGATGTTGAGAGTTTCTTTTGCAACCAATTTGTACCACCATATTCTCGCTTCATTAGGTGCCCATGCTCCAGGATCTGCCATGCACCCGTTCTAGTCTGTTGTCAATATGTCCGTTCCGGCTTGCAATAATAAGTTAGCACATGCTTTTCTTGCACTTTATTGATTTTTATTTATATTGGGCACACCATATTTAATTTTATCTATATTGGCAATTGCACTATCTTCTTCAAGGTCTTTTTCTTGCAATTTTTTCTCCAATAATTCTATACTTGTGAAGTCATTACAATGAAGCCAATCATCAAAAGTTCAGGGATCTGCCCAGGGCCCTAATACCGTTTGCTCTACCACAAGATGTAGGGGTGGAACCCCAAACGGATCACCAACAACATTCAGTTTATCAACATCATCCTTTTGCAAAAAAAAGTTGTAAAATTTCAACATTTCCTGACGAAGCAGCATATCCTAGAAATACATTTTTGTTGTGCAAGAAAAGTTTCTGGTACTCCTGCAATACAAATGAAAGTGTAAAAGTTCCTTATTGCAACATGGACACCATTTAATAAACTAATTTAATCAGCAATCTTCAAAATTATTTTGAGCATAACTCACATGCCGTCACATTTGCAAGTGATATGCATCTCTTATTGAAAGCTCTATAGGGAACATTTCATATCCATGATCTTTATAGATCTTAACATGTCAATTGATTTTCATGTTGCAAATACACACTACATAATGGCGATTGCGTGCACCTGGTAGGCCAGAAGGTGGTTGCAAGAAGGGTCTCATCAATGGCCATTATCTACCATAATTCTCATTAAGGTTAGATTATGCAAATAAACAGGACCTTTGTAGAAATTTGCTAAAGCTCTCCATTTCTTACGTGACAGTTTTATCCATTGGAAAGTACACGTCACCTAGGAAGTTTCAGGTGAGGCCCAAACTCTCTACCATAATGACACTTAACTAATTAATTTCTTAAAGTTTTCCACATCACTCAATGTTGAGTTAAAAAAAAAAGAGTCCCAATGCTTTATTTTAGTAAAATTTTGCCATCATGTGAAAAAATATTTTTAAAAGTATTATGACATAAATTCTTTTTTTAAGAAAAAAATTTATTGTAATTTGAAAAAATAAATTCACCACATTCACTGCAACATGAAAAATGCTTATGGTTTTATACCTTGATATTTAAATATAGCCAAATTGGGCTATTCTTTTTTAATGGACAACACAATTTGAACATTGTCACAAAATAGAAAATTAAGGCATTTCAAATGGTCAAAAAAATAATTTAATGATTGCCAACATTTTGAATTGTTACATGGTCTAATGTTTTTTCTTTTCATGAATTTTCGCATTGTGGTTACAACACATATTGAATTTTTTTGAAAATTTTCGTTTTCTGATGTACATTTGAAAAAAACTTGCCAAAATTTTTTTGTAAAATTTGAAGTAGAAGTTTCAAAAGGAGGCATGTTAAATTACTGCACACACCTCAAATAAACCAAAACCCCAATGCTCAACAAAACCCTAAACTTGAAGGAACATTTTGGAATAATCAAGTCATAAACAACAAAATATAATGTAGAGTTCTTACTTGGAGTATTGTGTTTGGGGTGGTGGCCACTCTCGTTGGAAGTTCTTCAAATACATTTTTTTTTCTTTCTTTCCAGCTTTGCCTCAATCGACAACCTACAATCACATTACATTTTATATATCAATAGGTACCTATTAGTTACAATATTGGAAAACAACAATACACAAACAAAAACAATTGAAATCTAAATCTACCCTAGAAATCCAAATTAACTTACAAAGTTTTTCGTGATGGTGTCCATGTGGAACTTGATCCTTGGAGCCCATCATGACACTCATGATGTTGATCATTAGAATGATCGTGTGTCACACACAATGGTTATAGTCTGCATGATACGAGGGAGTGTTTTAAAATAAGTCTAGAATCTTTAAGTAGTTTAACCTTCTATTATAACCTAAAATCTTGAGATCTAATTAATCTATCATGAACAATAAAGGGCTTTTGCAAATCCATAATATTTCAGGGAAAAACAAAAAAAAAAAATACTCTTCGAACTCATCGAATGAGCCTTGTGTTTTGGTATCCCTGCACTAAATTGCAAGGCTTTGCTACTAGGTGCTCTTGTGGTAGTAATGCTAGCCTCTTTGCTTGCATCATGGCAAGAATTGTTTCCGTGCACATGGTTTGTAGAAATTTGCCCTAGAGGCACCCTTGGAGCTATGAGTTTGTTGGGAAATGATCACCTAGGTCCTTTTGTCTGCTGCAAGAAGTGCCCTACCTCCTCATGGCTAAGGTGTTGGTTATGATGTTGATCATCAAAATGATCTTGTGTGTCACACACAACACTTGCAATCTGCATAGCATCAAGGAGTGCATGAGTGTGTGAGAAGAAGTCCAAAATATCTAATCAATTTAATAATCTTATGTAACCCAACATCTTGACATCTAGTTAAGTTTTTCCTAACATTAAAAGGTTCTTCCAAATCCCCCCAAAAAAAAACTTGCAACTCACCATATGAGCATTGTGTTTTAGAATCCTTAAACTTGGAATCCTGTAAGGCTCTATTACTAGGTGGACATATGGCAACAATTGTAGCTCCTTTGCTTCCATGGCTTGCAAAAATTTCAGCTCCTTTACTTGCATGGCTTGCAAAAAATTTCCCTGGTTTCGGTGCTTGCCAAATTGTAAAAAGTTGTTAAGGTCCTTTTGTTTGTTGTGGGAAGTGTGGTACCTCTTGCTCCTGGTTGGAGTGCCGATGGTGATGTTGATCATGAAAAGGTTTGTGTATGTCACACACATTGCTTGTAGTCTACATGATACAAAGAGTGTGTGAAAAGAAGTTGACCTAGAATCTCCAATTAATTTAACCTTTTGAAGCCCAAAATCTATACACCTATTGATCTATCTCAAACAAAGGGCTTTTGCAAATCCCATTTATAGAAAAAAAGAAAAAACATTACTTTTTCAACTTACCATATCAGCCCTATGCTTTGAAATCCCTACACTTAATTGCAAGGGTCTGTTGTTAGATGCACTTGTGACAGATGTTATGGTTCCTTTCCTTGCATGGCTTGCAAAACTTTGCCTTAGAGGTTCATGTGTGCCACTACTTATAGTCTACATATATCATAGAGTGCATGAAAAGAAGTCCAGAGACTCCAAACTAAGAAAAAAATTTCATGAAAAAATGGCTCAAATCTTTATTCTGGACAACCCACCTAGTAATGGAAATTGTAAAACCTAGAGGAAAAGAAAAGAAAAGAAACTAACTTATTGGTTAGTCTCACCTTTTCTGTTTTGTTTGAGATGTAGTGTTTATGTTCTTTGTACCATTCATAGATGTCTTCCACCTTCCAACGCATACATGTAGTGGTGCCATTTTCCATGAATAGAAGGCTTGCAAATGTTGGCTCATGGTCTGATATAAACTGTTTAATAGTGTGGACCACCTCTTTTTGCTCTCGTAGATTAGCATTAAAAAAAACATTAACTTTTTCATCTTTTGTATCATTAAACCATGAACACACCATGCACAAATGTCGGTTGTGCACCTTCCATTGGAGGGGGTGAAAAATCCTAAGGAAATCTCTACCCCATTCCATAGACACTGTGTTCAGCTTTTTCTTGAAAATCCTGTTGTACATTGTGAACTATGCATCAATAGTGCAGTTGTCTTGCTTCTTCTTTTTTACAATGGAGTGATCAACTTTGGTGCACTTTTCAACATCCTTATCTTCAAATTGATATTCTGTAATTTCTGCAAATGAAACTACTAATCAATGTTTATACTTAACTTTGACAAGAAATTACTTGAAAAGAAACTAAGTTTTGGAGCTAAATAAGCTTTCTATCAAAACTAAATCAATAGAAACTAACCTCAAGGTGTCATCCATTGTCACAACCCCACTTTGGGGCTAAGTGTGAAAAGGTAACTCACACTCCCAAAAGTGAGAAAATGGAGTCCTTCGGGACTCCCGAAAACTCAAAAGACGATTTGAGGGGTCAAATCTCCTCGCCTTGATGTGTTCTTTATATCAATGGAAAGCTCTTGAAGCTTAGATGTCCAAAATGGCCTCGCATTGCCAATTTGGACATCTACAGCCCAAGTTATGGGCAAAAGAAGGGACGGGAGTCAAACTACCAATTTAACTCCCGACCACTAAAAGTCGGGAATCGACCTCTTCCCGACGTCGCCTCAAGGAGTGCAACACGGCGTTGAAAAGCTGTTGACGAGAGCTACAACTTTGGTTTAAAGCTCGTCCCGATCCGAGTTTGGGGTGAGGAGCTATGGCCGTCCAAAGTCCCGGGACTACAACCCGGGACAACTTTGGGACAGTTTCGGGACTCCAACTTGGGAGTGTTGGGAAAAAAGGCCATTTGGATGTAGCCTCGGCGGAAAGCTGCAGAGAATATTATATGGGGGAAGGTGGTGGCTTCCCCCGAGTCTGGGCCGTGGTGAGTCAAGTAGTCCAAGATGCCGGTGGCTTGTCCCAACACCCAAGGGTGTTCCCGAATGTGAACTAACCCTCTTGTGGTTGGTTTTGGATGCAGATTCATGCTTGATCTTCTAGTCCATCTTCCTAGTCTATCCCGAGACTTCTAGCACGCCCCTCTACCTCTCTTTAGTGTTGGAAGTCGGGAGAGCCCCTCAATTTCCACTTTTTCGCAACTACACATAGTTGGACCCTCAAGTGGGTTCAACAAGGGACTTGGGAGTGCGTCATCCATAATGAACAACCATGTTCAAAGTATGTCATTTTAAGGTTTATGTAAACTTAATATTCAAAGACAAACTCTGAACAAAAAATAGGAATGATAAATTTATAAAAATCTTTAAAAGAAAATTACTTAGATCCAAAGCCAGAATGGGAGTGATAACATGCTTTGATCCAGAGGCAAAATGGTCCATGCTTAATCCAAGGTCATCTGCTTCCATCATGCTGCCATCAGACATGATGGCGACAGTTGCCTTGAATATCGCCAAGACATTGCTAACTTTCACACGATACTTATTTGGCCCAAACAAATTTACCTTGAAGATTTGATCTTCATTGTGTTTGTTCACAAAGGTCACCTTGGTAGTCATCTACAAGCAAACAAAATAAGTTAGTTATCTATTTGCTTATCTTCATTAATTCTGATATGACGGTGAAAACTAAAACCAACAAAAATTTCAAAACAATTTTATTTCCATAGACAAATAATTTCTCCATTGCCAAAAGAACTCCATAAAAAAGAAATTATCTTGTCTGGCATAAGATTGTAAAGGTTTCATCATCATTAGTTCTGATTATTTGTTGGAACGATATTTGAGAAGAACATGCTAAAAATTCTTTGTTCAAAAAAAAATCTATTTGTTGATTTTTTTCCCCCACCTCCTAAATGTTGTATTTGGAAACTTTTAACGAATTGCTTTTTGTAACAACAAAGTAAAAGAATCTTGTGAATGAACGCACCTTTCACCTTGATGTACACAATTCTCCAATGGTAAATTGGGATTCGATGTTGAGAATCCCTGTTGTGGAATTGGTTTTATGTCCTAAATAAATTGGACCAGCAACCTGTTCAAAGGTGGAGTCAGTTGAAGTAATATAGATTCCAAGTTTTGAAACAACTATGATGTGTGATCATAAAATTGGAAACTATGATGTGTGCTTTTTAGACCATCCCAACTAGACCAGCCACTCTGTTGTAGCAAAGTGGAATATGTGACTGGAGCCAGTTTGATGTGATATGTGGGCAATCCTTGAGTTTGTGTAGATTTGTTGACTACTATAATTGATGCAGTATGTTGAACAAACACAACTAGTTTGCAGTACATGCAAAAATTGCTATCTTGGGCCAAAATCAACAAGTGGATGATTTTTTTTTCTCCTTATTAGAGTTATCCATAAAGTCACCTTGTCTTTGGGCATGCTTTCACCCCCTATCCCCACTTTCAGTGATATTAGCAAAGTAAGGAAATTTTATTAAATCTCAATATGAAATGTTGGAACTCGACATTCAATGCACAATGTTCGAGAATAATTATAGTAGTTGTTCAGGTAGGAGCAGTGAAAATATGTGTAGCAGCACTGGAGGCACTCAAGGAGAAAGGAAAGACAGGATGAAACTTAGTTAACCACCAAAATTATTTGAAAAACTAGTCTGGGTCCCAGTTATTTTGTTTTGTAAAATTTCCATTCCCAATTACCTGGTTGATGCCCTATTAGGTAAGCTGAAACTGATTGTTTGCCCCCTAATCAATTAATTAGTTAATTATGAAAGTTTCATATTTAGAAATAGAATACTCTTGAAGATTCAATAATTCCTTTTTTTTTTTAATCTTTGAATTTTTAGGGGAAAATTTTCAACAATACTAAAATATATATAATTAGTGCCAAAGCTGCCAAGGCACTACAGTATGTAGGCCTCCTGGTACAAAGTATCAACACTCGCAGCAAGGATCTTACTAGGCTAGAAAGACTTGAGGCAATGCTAACCTTGTACCAATGTAAGCCCTGGAGGGACCTGAGGTAATACCCCTGGTACCAATTTTCTATCAATATCTCCAAACAAGACCAACAATGGCTCTCTTATTATTTGGACCCAATGCTTTTATTTTTGGGTCCTTGATTTTCTGATTTTGCAAAATTGTCAATTTCCTTTTGTTGAGAAAAACACATTTCACACTTTAAAAACTTGTTTTTCTTGAAAGGTTCACAGACTAGGTTAAACTCACATCCCAAGAAATCAATGTTGGGACCTACTCAGGTTGGGACCTACTTGGAATGGCCCCACCTCCCTCCAAACACAAGCCACTTGGGCCTTTATAAAAATCAGCAACATTATAATCATGTTTGTACACCTTGTGAAACTTTGGGAACTTTGGTATGTGAACTTTGGGAACATACCAGTGTTGTCTTGGTACATAGGGTGCAACCTGGGTATATGACACCTTTATTGAACAACATATTAGCTGGGTATGACCTGAGGCAATATCAACCTGATACCAATAGCAGATTTAAACCAGGCAAAAATCAACCTTGGACCTAAGAATACCAGTAGGAGTCCACTATGTTTAAGGAAGCTTTGGAATTATTTTGTCGAGTGATGTTTCTTAAATCTTTTGTAGGCTTCTCAATCTCCCCTCCGAGCATGGATGTTAAAAACTTAAAATGGTAAAACTCATTTATCGTACCAGAGTAAATTGGCTCGTCACCACACACGTAACTGAAAGTACTTACAGAATCAATCAAAGTGTACACTTTTGTTACATATTGATATATTGTCTGTGAAGTATCACACATTTAAGAATGGTATGTTTGACGATCCTTTCTTCTATTGTGCAATTGATGTGTTGTGGAAATCATGGTTGGTTAGGGGCCCTTGTTGTTAAAAAAAGGTCTCAATAATATTGCTCATGGATTGTTTTGAGGTCATATCAATATAAGCATTTGGCCTTTATTAACGCAATTGGAACCTAATATTCACAAATATTCCTCCTAAAAAAGGAGAGTGATCTTATAACTAATCCCTTTTACTTTTTAAAGTAGGCATAAGAACCCCTCCTAATCTACATATATTTAGGTTTAAGACAATGTTGGTCCCGTACTTTATGACGAGGTAAATTGGGGGGATCACTCCCAAAATGCAGGGCCAAACATAGCTATCCTTGGGTCCTTATTTTGGGAATGCCTTACCTAGGGCTTTACCATACACTTTCAATGCACAAGTTCAACAAGGTGGTGTGCCTCCTCTATATCTTCTCACATAATGTTCCTTTGAAGACAATAAAAGAAGAAAAATGAAATGAAAGGGGCTAACCCCAAAATTTGTTTGGTGATTACCCTGGGTAAGGTGAGGACCAAGAATTGGGCTCTTTTGGGAATGAGGGGCCCATGCACAACGTACGAGCAAGTGTGATACCCAAATTCTCACAATAGCCCTATTTGAAATTCGTACCTCCATAAAGAACCCATATAATTTTGCAGGGCCGTGAACTCATTTGAAAGTAGAAGAAACATCTTATGCTATGCTGTCGTCCCTTTGTTGAGTTAGGAATTTTATTGAAGGTAAGTCAACTTCCACATTCCACATACACAAGAAAAAAATTTACATGTTCTTTTCAATACCTAAATTCATATTACATACTGGCATGGGGTTGTAGGTTCTCTGTTCATATGGAACAGACAACTGTTGGTTTTAACCAACCCGCCCTATTTGTCCATTTGGTAGTCCTTTTTGACCGTGAGTGAGAAAATGGTGGAACTGAGGTGCTTATTTTCCCCCCCATTTTCAAGGTTCTGTTAGGATTTGGTGTAGTAGCCTTGGTTTGGAATGGAACCCTAAACCCAAAAAAAAACCCTAAATTCCCATCTTCAATGTAGTTACCAATTGTTTTTAAAGCCACCTCATCCTTAGCCTTGGGAGTGACTCATCCTCTGACTGTACTATTCCTAAAGAATTAGCTGAAGATTATACTTCAAACAATACCTAGGTATTCAATTAAGGGATAGCAAAGAATATAAGAAGAGGCATGTAACAAATTGTTAGGCCCTAAAGAAGCGGAAGGTGCCATCCTAAGAATGCAGGGCCTATGCTAGCCCTATTCCACCTCCCAAGATGCCATCTTATAAATTGGGGTTACTTTATTCTGTTTTATATTAATTAGTTGGTGATGTTTCAAAAGTCACCTTTTTTATTTTATTTTATTTTTGTTTTGCAATGAGCCAATTTGATTGGCCCATCACAAAAAAAAGGTTGAAACTATGGAGGCTCCCCAAAATAGAAGATTTTATGGAAAGATGGAGTGCCTCCCCTTTGGCCCACCTATATGGGTGAAAAGGGGAGAAGTTTGGGCAAAACATATGGGATTAAAGCAAGGTGTTATTGGGAACACATTGGGAACATACGGAACATATTGGGAACTTCAAGGGAATTGTTGGGAACAAAGGAAAAATGAAAAAAAATGACACACACCCTTGTTTCATTGGGAACAAAAGATAGGAGAACATGATGCATACATACTAACATTAAACCTAGAGTCTGTTTGGTAGTTATGGGTTTAGGGTTTAGGGTTTACAACGTAGGAATGACACATGTGAAAAAAAGGGAGCAAATGATGTGAATGCTTTCTAATTTTATGATCACACCTATGTGATTATGAAATATCTATTTGTTGATTTTTTCATCATAGTTCGATAGTGTTGTCTTTTTTTCTATCTGTAACCTCCTTTCCCAACCTCCATTCCTCTCCACCCCACTGGTTCCCTACTACTGATTGAGAGTTCTTTGTGTGGAAACATCTACTTCTCAAAGATGATGAAAAGAAATGGAGACGGTGTAACATATTTTTTGACTGGTTTATTATGGCTTGTTCAGTATAGTCATCAAGGAGAGATAAAGCTTAAGTGACATCAGATGTTTGGTGATTTTTGAACTTGCACTTGGGAGGAGGTTACTTTAGATCATAGTTATGACATTCTTGGTGCGGGAATGTTATGGAAGCCCAAAAAAGCACGAAAATTTGTTAAAATTCATTAAAATTCGCACCGAAGAATGTTTTGACAAGGTGTTAAATGAAGAATTTTAAAAAATTTTAATGTGCAAAATGAAGAATGTCATCACTAGACTTTAGATGGAGGGCAATGATGAGGATGAACCTACATTGAATTTTGCAATAAGAGTTTTATGTCCTTGCTTGACATGCTAGGGGACTTGTAAGGTGTCCAGGAGGACAATGTATTGGCACATGCAAGAAATGGTTGATCCAGTCACAAGACTTGGAAATTCTTTGACAAAAGAGGTTGCTATTTTGGATGGACCAAGTCAGGATACATCAACAAATATTTTTGAATTTAATCCACCTTCATCAACATCTAACGAGCCAAGTCAGTATAGTGACCAACATCCAACAGGCCCAGTTAAGGTTGTGACCTTAAGACAAGCCTTAACAAACAAAATTGTGGAGCTTCAGGAAAAATGGGATGTAAGCCAAGTGCCCATCAACCTTCAAGATTACATGTTACATCAATTGTTTAGGTCATTACAAAAGGAGCCCAATGTTTTTGAGGATGGGAGATTTGATTATGGTGCCCTGCCAATTGGTAGATTGTTGACATTAGTTGGATTAGAGCATGAGCTAATTAGAGGGCTTTCATTGCCAACTTCGTGGAAACAACTTCATAATTTGTATAGGGAGTTGGGGCTTGTAGCACAAAAGGTGGTGATTGTGCACTCGGTCTACATAAGCACCACATGATCCCCATCTGATGTCCCCTAGTGTAGAGGACTTGTACAAAGGCTTTGAGGTTGTGCATTGCGAATGTGGGCCTAATTCAAGACAAAAATTTAAGAGGGATTGTTTAGGTTATTCTCATAGGTGCCCGATTTGCTTACAAATGAAGAAACACATATTAGCCTATGATTACATGCCAATCGGACCCTTGTTAGCAAGCTTGTGTAGAAATAGGAGCATTTGTGAGAGGATGTTGATGACATGGAGAGCTAAGGACAGGTGGTTGGGAAAAAATCCTAAGGTTTTGCCAGAAGTTATTAAAGAGCATTTTGATGGTATCAAGTTTCATGAGTATCAAGCATTTTGGAATCCTGAAGGGGAGTGGGAGGCCCCTATAATTTGTCCCAACAACAAATGTTCCCACTCTTTTCGAACATTTCTTCAAGCTCAAAAGTGTGAAGAATTGCTTTAGCATTGGGATTTAGATACAAATTATTATAGGTTTCCATGCTCAGAGTGTTCAACTCTTATCAATGTTCAAAGGCGCATGTTGAAAATAAGTCTAAAACATTTCTGTTAGCAAATTTTTTTTTAGGTTTTGAAAAAAATAATCTTGTTTGGTGGCTTTCAATTGTATATATAACTAGATGATTAGATAATTGGCAACCTCATATTTTTCCTTGAGTAAAAGTAAACTTGCAATGGATGTCCAAATATTTAGGATCTAGGGTTTGTAGGGGGTTTAGGGTTTAGGATGTTGTAGGAACCAGAACCAATAAACCAACTAACAACCAAATGTCAGAGATTTAATAGGGTCCAATAGAAAGTAAACAAAAACCATCAAACTTAGTGTTTCTTGTCATGCACTAATATACTTTGTGTGCATCTGTAGGGTGACTTGTAGAATTTTGGGTTAATGTTTCATTGGGATGGATTTTCTTCTACAAAGACAAGTTTGAAAAATTGTTGGACAATGGATTTGAGCATATTGAATTGTGGGAGAGCAAACACATTAGATCCTATTCTTATTATGTTCATTCCATCAAGTTTAGAAAAAATAATCAAACAAGTTGACCCCCACGTTTTAACAACATTTTTAAAACCTCTCATGATAGACTTAAAAAGGGTGTTTGTAGATGGATTCCTAGTCCAATATGCATATCCTATAAAATCAATTAATGAATGCATGTTTGACGATTTGCCTTTTGGTTTGGCTACTTTGTGGGCCATAGTGATGGTATGGATTGGTGATCATCCTGCCCAATGTAAAGTGGGGGCAGTGAAAAGTGAGGGGTATTTTGGGTGTCGATGTCACTATGTTACATCAAAATGGCGTGCTCAATCCGGTAATAAAGGTTTGGTGGAATACCATGATAATAGAAAACATAGGAGGCATCCATTTGCCATGCGATGTGTAGAGGACATGGCATTCGCATTGAAGCAGTGGTAGTAACTTCCAATTGGCAGGGAAAGGGATGAGGTTGGTCGTGAAGCGAGTATCTCAGGCCAATCATGTCTTTGGAGGTTGTACAACTTGTATGGCTTTGACATTTCTCGTGACCTCACATATGATGTGATGCACACTTTAGCATTGTGTGTCTTTAAGAAATATGTCCACATGTTGGTCAAATATGCTATAGGAAATGGGAAGATAAAAATATTTGGATGGTGTGTTACAAATTGTGAAGAAGTTGAGTCCTACCACACTTGGAGTAAGGTGGCCTAGGAGTACAGAATCTCTAGGGTTTTATAAGGCCGAAGAGTACCAAATCTTTGTTATGTGGTGCTTACCACATGTCTTAGATCATTTAGATTTGGGCCTGGACTCCATTTTGGGTGGGATAGGTGCAATGCTCACTGAGGTAGGAAGACTATTTTACACCCATAGCTGAAGCTATGGATGGACTTCTCAAAGTAGGCAAAATGCTCGGGAATTGTTAATAACATGGCATGTGCGCTTGGAAGAAAGTGTTGGGCCCAACTCGTTTCCGTTGGAGCATGTTGCAGGTATTCATTCTAGAGCTCTTTTCTTTTGGGCTATCTAGTGTTAAGGTGACAACATTTCTTTTGAAAATGATGGCAAACAGATGTTTTGCAAGTTTTTTAGTTGCAAAATCTCATATAAGTCTTTTTGAAAGATTGCAAAAAATTTGTACTAAGTTTCAATTGGGTAGAAAATAACAAAAAAGAAAATTTAAAAAAAGAATTAACTTTCCTTCTCACCTGTAACAGCTAGATTCGATTTAGTCATCTTATGGCTAATTGATAGCTTAGTTACATTACAAAATTGAAAATTAAAGCCTTGGTAGGACCACTGATATTTCATTTTGTGAAACGTCTAATCCATAGTGTGTGTTTTTATTATGAGCTCTGTCACTTCAAAAGCATATTGTAGGAATATAATCCATGGAACTTTGTGTCTGGGCACACAGGGAGCAGAGAACTTGTAGATGATGTGGAGAGGCACGGTTGTCACGATATTTTTTGGTGTTACCTTCTGAAAGGGAAATTTCCAGAGTTGTGAACATTTCATCCAATCAAAAGATAAGTGAAGTCACCTACATCGGCTACTATGCTAGGTAGATTTTCACAAAGATCCATAGAGCTATGCAACTAGACAATGACGGTCTATTCCTAGGTGGAAGAGCTTTGAAAGAGGTTCACAAATATCTTCAACTGCCTATAGATGTCCATCGTGTGATGGACCAAGATTTGACAGTTTGTGAGCAGTGGCATGAAGAATGTGTGGTGGTTGTGCCTTCTTAAGAAATAGCTCAAGCAATTTCCAAATTTGTGCAGTGGTTGCCAACATGCTCATGTAAGCAAGTTTTACTACAGAAGGGCATAATCGTGGGTAGGAAGATCGGCATCAAAGCAGCAATCTCAGAAGACACAATCTCGAACTTGTAATGTTTTTGGAGCACCATCGGGATTATGACCACTGAAAATTCTCAACTTTTTCAAACTTCAGTTCAAGGATTCTCATTTTGGATGAGGCATGGAAAGGAATTTTGTGTTGGTGATTCAGTGGTTGTTGAGCCTAATGAGCCATACGAAGGGCACATGTGGACATGGAAGGCCAAAATCACCTAATTTTTCATCCATGAATTCTATGGTGATAGGAACATTTTTTTCTAAAGCAAGTACTACAATATGGCAACATTAGCATCATCGTTTCTGTGGCTCTCCAATACAGCTGTATTGGCATGGTTGTTTTACAACCGCATCCACAACAGTGGCCTGGGAATGACATCAAACCAGCTCACCTTTTGATGCACAAATTCATTCCGGTGCCTTTGGTAGGGCAGAATAATGGGATTCTTTTAGCTTATGAGTTAGAGGATGTTTCCCCGCGTGACCATTTGTTTCAGCTAGGGATGCCTGGCCGCTACCCTCCTTATCCAGAAGTTGGGGATGTGGTGATAGTTAGGAACAGCAGTGACAGGTCCTTCTCCATTGTAGTAGTGAGGAGTGTGTCTACACCAACATTTACAACTGATTCTCAGGTAGAAGAAGAAAGCAAGAGGAAAGCCATTGCAGTAGGGCCACTCATGCAACAAGATTACTTTGTGGGTACG